>TARA_R110002012_G_scaffold25079_1_pt1 | contig 252861 bp, 226 predicted proteins | sample TARA_R110002012 | Tara Oceans TARA_R110002012 (sample SAMEA4396515) | marine metagenome | biome: Westerlies Biome; feature: [DCM] deep chlorophyll maximum layer (ENVO:01000326); material: water (ENVO:00002006), including particulate matter (ENVO:01000060) such as... | depth 40 m
ATCACTTTAATCCGCTGTAGGTGGTATACTATGCCCGTTTTTTGCATTCCATTATCATTTCGTGGATTTCATCCATTTTGGTCTTCTCTATAATTGGGATAGGTAATAAATCTAAATGATGTGGCTCTATTTGAGGTATTACAGAGCCATAAGAAAAGCTTTCCATAATCTTTAGACCTAATTCTGATGACATAAAGGCAAACAAATAACCCGTTTTAATCCCTTTTGCTTTAACTCTTAAAATATGTTGGGAAGCAGCTTTACCAGCTAAAAAACGATTAACTAAGACAGTGTTTCCTATTGTTCCACCGCAAGTAACTAATATCTGATCTTCTTCGATTTTGAGTGATTCTAAATGTTTTGTTTTTGCAATAGATAACTTTTTGTCGCTTTGTGGTATAGCTTTCATAATTTCAGCGCCACCAAAAAACTCCACACCTTTTTCAACATAATGTCTTTTGAAAATTCCAGGTCTATAAATTTCTTCTGAAATTTCAGCAAGATTAGAGTATTTACCGTTTTTGATATGATTTTGAATATTTTTACCTTCAGATGAATGATAACTAGATTCAAATCTTGTTTGATGAGAATTTACTATTGTCTTTATGTTTGTTGTATTTTGAACACCTTTTTGTTGATAGTTTAGTTCTTCAGATATTAATTTTTGCGATGCTTTCAATAATTTGCTTGCTTCAGACCTTAGTTCGGAGGATTTAAGGACAAGTTTATGAATCTGAATCTGCTGATTTTTATGAGGTAACAGTACTGGTAATCGTCCAATTTCAGTCGGAGAAATTCTAGGTACTACAGCTCCATATATCATAGATTGGATATATTGATTAACTGTAGGAGAACTTAAATACGCATAGAGAAAACCGAATGGGATTTTAGTGGTCTCAACTCTAATTATTTCTTGTGAACCAATACAATTAGCAAAGCTTTTATTTACCAGAGAAGTATTGCCGACAGTTCCAGCACAACTTATTAGTATTTGGTTCTCTTTAAGAGTCATCGTGTCAACCCAAGGAGTATATTTTATTGATATATTTTTAGCTGTATCTAGAGGCTCGCTTTTAACCATATCGCTAGCTGTGATGTACTTATGAGCATATTCTTCCTTTTCTACAAATACTCTCTTGAATATTCCTCCTTGATATATTTTATCACAGAGGTTTGCCAAAAGATCATAAGAAACGTTTTTATCTATTAAATCAGATACAGCCTTTTTGCCTATATTCAAATAATAGTCAGGTTTAAATACAATTAATCCTTCCTTAAATCGAGATATTTTTATACATCCATTTTTCATCTGATGTTCGAGTTTTGGAAATTTATGAATGCCTTAATAATTTTTGGTAAATCGTCGTCTAATTGTTTTAGTTTTTCTTTCCTTATTTTCAATTGCTTGTTACCGTTTCTTTTTTTCGTAAGATATTTGGTTTCCGTATTGAAAAGCATTTCTGCGCCATCATCGTCACGTAAATGAATAGGATTGCCACGTCTATCTTTACCTAACTTTTCGGCAATAGCCATAAAAACTTCGTAATCTTCATCTTTTTCTTGGGCTAATTGGCGTTGTTCTTCGGTTTTCTTTTGTAAAAATAATAATGAAGCTTGCACACCAACTTGTGGTAAAAAGGCCTCAACTGCCAAGTCTATAGAGGCTAAGATTTTAAAGCGATCTAAAATCCATTCCCTAACGGTGAGCATATTGGGATTGCCTAAGATACCATCGGGTAATACAATGGCCATTTTACCGCCTTCTTTTAGATAGTCATAGCAAGCTTCTATAAATAATACTTCCGGTGCGGTACTATATTTGCTCAAATCATATCGAGAAGCAATTTCAGTTTCCACTTTTACCTTGGCGCCAAATGGTGGGTTCGTAAAAATCATATCAAATTTGCCACGGGCATCGGTACCGTAAACATTGTCAATATCCTTCATTTCGCGTAAGCTCTTGTCAATCGCTTCATTAATCTTGTCAACCTCTTTTGGATGTTCCCAATTGGGGTAGGCTAAAGAGTTTACGTGAAAAATGTTGGCGTGGCCGTCCCCACCCATTACCATATTCATACGAGCAGCCTTTTTAAGGTCTGGATCAAAGTCGAACCCAAAAATGCTACGTTCGGCATAAATCCTTACTTTTTCGTTTACTTCGGCAGAATTATATTTTTCCTCTAGATAAGGACCTTCCAGCTCTGGAAACATTTCTTTGGTAATCTGTTGGCGTACGTGATCGAGTACCATTACCAAAAAACCACCGCTACCGCAGGCAGGATCCAATACACGATGATGCTCTTTGGGATCGAGCATATCTACCATACATTTTATAATGTTACGGGGTGTGAAAAACTGGCCTGCTTCCTGTTTTAAAGTATTGCTTACAATGGTTTCATAAGCCATTCCTTTTACATCCACAGAGGCATCTAAAAACGAATATTTTGCTAATTCCCCTGCAATAAAAGCAAGGCCTTTATTGGTTAGGTCAATGCTTTCATTTCCCTGAAAAACCTCGGAGAAGATGTCATCGTTTTTAAGTTCTGTAAAGAGACCTTTGATCCTTTTAGCAACAGCTTCTCTACCTTCTTCGGTGTTTTGTTCCTTAACGCCTACCCAAAATTTTCTGCGGTAGCTTTCGTCGTTTGGTAACTCCATAAAACGACGTTTTTCATCATAGAGTTTACAAAATATCAGATTGAGTAATTGCCAGAATGCATCTTTCTTTCGGCCTTCATTGCCATAGATATAATCGTGAGAACGCTTAAAAACTTTTATTAAGGAGTCGTTTGCTGGTGTACGGGTGTGGGAGCGGTCATCTCGATCCAAATCTTCCAGCGTTTCGCCTTCCCCTGGAAAGTCTGATAAATCTATAAAATTATAATCGTAGCCAATATCATCCACTTCTTTTTGCAAGAAGTTATAGCTGGAACCATTTGCCCATAAACCAAACTCACAGTTTTCAACCGCACCCATTGCATTTTCTAATGTTGCAGCAACACCTTTCTTTTTATCGTTTGGTTTTACCTTATCACTTTGAATAATGCAGAGACGTATAATAAAATCCTGTTCGTGGGGTTTGTCTTTTTCAAAAATCACGAGATCAACTTTTTGTTTTTTATTTCTGCCCGTATCTGGATCTTCATATTCAACCGTAAAATTGCGCTCCATATCATCTAAGTCGAAGCCATATTCCTCATTCAGCATTAAAATAACCGACTGTAAATTGGTTTCCTGTGCCTTAATTTTCTTTACTTCACCAGTAAGGATACAAACGAGCTCGTTATCCTCTAGTACTATTTCTTCTTTACTTTTTATAACTGTAGCCATATATGCTGGTTATTTTTGGTTTAGTCCGCTCACTACATTTTGAATACTTTGCAGCACCTCTTCATAGGAAAGGGATTTATGAGTTTCGATAATTTGGTTTAGGAGTGTGCTTTCTTCTTTTTTATTTACTTCTTCATTAAGAATTTCAAGGATGGTTTCTATTGTTTCTGTATGGTTTTCCAACAATTCTTGGATATCCTTTCCTAATAGCGCTGCACCTCCTTTTGTGATGCTAAATGCTTCAATTTCATATACCTCGTTATAATATTTTATAGCAGCTCTTTCTTCGTGAATGGATAGGTAGTTTTCTAAAATAAAACCTATATCATCAGCATCCTTATTGTTACGCTGATGGCGATCTTTCCAGGCAATTATTTTCAGAATAAAAATACCACTGAGTGTCGCAATTTTGATTTCGGTTTTATCGTCTATTCGAACTGTTAAGGCAGCTTCATCAGCAGCAGTAAAACCCAAAACCGACATAGCCATTTCTTCATTGGGCGGCCAAAATATCTTGTGATCCTTTTTCATTATTTCACCAAAAGGCACAATATCCAGTTGAAAATTTCCTTTATAGATAAAGCGTTGCTTTTGATCCTTGTCTTTAGTGAAATTTTCGAACTTTAGGAGTTCTTGTTCCACATTAAGCCATTGTTCCCAATCATTTACGGTAATCGCGATATCGAGATCGTACGTTAAACGACCGGATTGCGTATTGTGTAATTCCATAATGATATCCCGTGCGGTGGCGCCGATTACAAAAAAGGAAATACCGGCTTTTTTAAAATACGCGGTAAGCTCCAACAGAATTGGTTTCAACAGTGGATGTGTAAATTTTTCACTAGATATATTGTAACTCACGCTCTAGTATTTTTTTTGCGGTCTCGATATTTCTTCCATACCCACTGTTTATTAAATCGGCATATACTAAAAGTGGGGGTGCCACTTGGTTGTTGGTTTCCTTAATTTTCCAAAATTTTTGCAGAACTTCAACAGTGCCTTCTTCACTTGGGACCAAGCGCAGTTTATTGGCTACATAAGAAAGGTCTAAATCTGTGAAAATGGTAAATTTCTCAGGTCTTAGGCTTTCTGTTAGAATTGCACCCCCGGGCTCTCCGCCCCAAAGAATGGAACCAGTTGCAGTATGTAAATCTATATTTTGCCAGTTTCTTAAATGCTCCTGATCTATAAACCGCATCCGCTTTCTTAGAATTCGAGGTCTAAGAGTCGCATTATAATCAACCACCCAGCGTTCAACTAGTTCAGTCTTATTCTTTAGAACTCGTTTATCGTTTGTTTTGAGTAGATAATTTAGAGCTTCCAATTCGGCCATTACGTTACTCACTGAGCCTACGGAAACATCGGCTTGCTCCGCTATTCTTCTGTAAGAATCTTGAAGACTTTCGGGTTTATTCAATAAATTAAAAATAATTTTCAAACCTGTTTCTTGAAAAGCACGGGATTGATTTGTTTTGTCTTTTTTGGTGTTTTTTTGACCCTCTACAAAGATTGCTAAATCTTTATGTTTAATAAATGCATTACCAGCGACATCAATGTAATTGATACCGCGCTCTTTAAGTTCTTGCGTTGCCTTTTTAGAAATATATTCTGCTATTAAAACAACAGGTCTATCACTATAGTTTTTTAGTTCTTCCAATTGATTTAAAATAAAACCTTGGTTGGAGGTTCTAACGGCAGATTTCGTTTCTACAATAAACTGTGCATTACCTATTGTTAATAGGGCATCATAGTCGGCTCTATTACTATCTACCTGAACAGGAATATTGGTAAGTTCTTCCAACTTAGATGTAGCTTCGTAAATGAAGTCATTATTGCGATACATAATCTTTTTTGTTCATTGCTTTACACTGTTCAGTGACAATGAACATCCAAATATAATGAACAAGATTTGATTTCTGTTGATTTAATCAAATATTTTTCAATTTATAATTCGAATTAATCTTTAAATATTCTATAATTTTATGAAAATTGCTTTAGTATCAATATTATAGCATATGTATTTCCCAACTGAACCAATAAAAAAACTTAATCACCTCAAAATATCCAAAAATATGAGCCGAATAGCATTCCTAATCGGCTCATAATATCAAAATGGTATAGTAAATACATACCGTTCCACCCCATTCCTCTACATTTAGCGAAAAGCTTTATTCCGAGAAAAGCGGTTCACTAGACTATCTTGAACCCTGTCGCAGAAAAAGCGACAGCGTTCGCCCGGCAAAACGATCACCCCAACCTTTTTCTACACAAAGTTTAAAATTCTGTCCGAGACAAACTGCATAACCGTTCGCTCGCCCATTCGACTGCGCTCAGGACAGGCTTCACTTTTATAAGTTCTTACTCGTTCAGAATTTTTGTTCCGGTTACCGAAAAGGTAACGGCGATGGCACTATGGGAAGTAAGTGATTGAAATTGAATTGAGGCTTAATTTGTATCATTTTGCTACAAATAAACTTGGTAATTAGTAAAGCACATAGAATTCAAAACCAAAAGAAAAGGAAAACGCTCAAGATATAATAAGTAGGTGATTTTAAAAGGAAATGTATATCAAAATACGTCAAATAAAACCATCTAAAATAAATATGAAAAATAGTTTATTTTAATGATTGTCAGTTGTTTATAAATAAGTAACTTCACTTTATTACTAAAAAAGTAATGGTCTTTAAAGTTCCCAAAATAGCTTTTCAAATTTGCTTGAAAAGTATGAAGATCCTGAAGTTAAATGAAGGAATCGAATAGCAAGAGGGTAACAGGCTGCCGCCCTGTTACGCTAATTCGATTCTTCTATAAACATACTGTTTATAGGGGTTTGCAGGGTTTTTATAATTTTTTGAATTTTAATAAAAACGCTGTTTTTTACTAAAAACAGTTGTTAACCGCCGTAAACGGGCTCTAATTTTACTAAAAACTATGGATAAAGCATTTGAAAAAGAAAAGTTTGAAACACTAAAGATCAAAAGGTCCGTAGCGATCGAGTTTAGAAAATTTAGTAAAATGCTCTCAAAATCCCAATCAATGACATTACTATTAATGATGGACTTTTTTAATGAAAACGGAATTTCACCAACAGAGCATTTAGGACCACGTATGGAAACGCTGGAAAACAGGATTTCCGTTCTAATCAAAAAACGTATGAATGGGATGATCGCTATTATGAAGGATATTGAAAAATCGCAGACCAAACCGACCGTTGCAATGATGCGAGCTCTTTTTCAAGCGGCAGAGCCACCCAAGAAGAAATTGATTTTAGAAAGAAAATATACCGATGAAAATAAAGAAGTCCAATTTAGAGCAAAGAAATTTATTGATAAGAATGAGTGATGGAAAAAGTAAACTACATCATCCAGCTCAACGCAGTATTTGATCGTTTCAACAATGACAGTAGAATTAAGCAGGGTCACATCACATTGTATCTGGCGTTCTTTCAGAAATGGAATCGAGAGTTTTTTAAAAGGGTCATAATTATAAACAGGGAATGGATTATGGAAAAAGCAAAATTCAAATCAAAAACTACCTATCATAATTATATTAAAGATCTTAATGACTGGGGCTATTTTCGGTACTATCCATCGTATCATCCGGCTAGAGGTTCGAAAGTTCAGATGACCATTTTTTTTATCTCAGATGGTCAAAAATTGGCTAACTGCGTCCCAGAACCAGGCCAAAATTTGGTACCTTCTTATAAACATAAAACAATTGAAAACTTAAATAAACTGGCAAGGCCAAATAATGAACTAGTTGTTTTAAATTTTTTTAAAGAAAATAATTGGCCAGTTGTGGAAGGAAAGAAATTCTATGCGTATTACAAAGCCAGGGATTGGGAACTGAGTAGAGGACTTAAAATAAAAAATTGGAAAACAGCGGCCAGTAATTTCGTCGAAAAAGGCATTAAAATAAAAGAGGAAAGCACTAGGCCAAATTCTGGCCAGCAAGATAATTTGCGAAAATGTGACAATAGAAACAAGGACTATGGTATGCCTCTTTAATCGCTACTTAAACTTATTCCTTAAAATTTCCATATCCTTACTTACTTTCATATCCAATATTTTAGCATAGTGCTGGGTAGTTTTCAAATTGGTATGACCAAGCATTTTGCTTACGGATTCTATTGGAACCCCATTAGTAAGTGTTACCGTCGTTGCAAATGTATGGCGGGCTAAATGAAACGTTAGGTTTTTGGTAATCCCCGCTAAAGTTGCAATTTCTTTGATGTAAGCATTCATTTTTTGATTGCTTAGTACAGGCAGTACCAAATCTTTTTCTTTCAGCAGCTCGTTGTCTTTGTACTTTTCGATGATGACTTTGGCAATAGGCAAAATCGGGATATTGCTTCTGGTATCGGTTTTAGAGCGCTTTGTTTTAACCCATTCCTCACCGTCTGCACCTATGCTAATATCACCCCTTTTCAATTTTTTGACATCGGCATACGCTAGACCGGTAAAACAACAAAAGATAAAAATATCACGTACCTGGTCGAGCCGTTCCATTTTCAAATCAAGATTTATGATTTTTTGAATTTCTTCTTCGGCTAAAAACTCACGCTCAACAATCTTAAGTTTAGCTTTCCAATGCAGAAAAGGATCTTTGTCAATCCAATCATTGGCGTGTGCAATACGAATGATCTTTTTAAAATTGGTAATATACTTGATAGCGGAGTTGTGTGCACACTTTCGGGTGGTTTTAAGATAGTATTCCAACCCCGAAATGAATTGATGATCCACATCCTGTACAGGAATATCATTTTTCTTGTATTTCTTCTTTACGTAAGCTGCCACGTGTTTTTTGCACGTGCGATAGCGCTCAGCAGTTCCAGCAGCAAAATCCTTTCCTACTAGACTTTCAACTTCGTCATTATGTTCTTTAAATATTTCGAGCAACATTCTTTGAGTTTTGTCTTTGCCAAGTATAACATCCCTAATATCAGTAGCTGTGTAAGTCTCGCTTTCTCTTTCAAAATTTTGTTGAATCGAATAGACCTTATTCCGTAGAATACTCAAATGCTGATTGATATTTTGAACCTCTGGCGAATTACCCATTGCTAATTGTGCTTTAGAGTTCCACCAATCTACGTGGGTTTTGCGGTGTATACTGAATTCTGAGCGACGTCCGTCAAGCGTGATTCTTAAGTATATATTGGTCTTTCCAGAAGAATCTGCCTTGCTTTTTTTGATATAAAATAAAAGTGAAAGTGAGAGTGACATAATTTTTAGTTCCTCGATGTCCACCAATGTACTAAAAAATTATCACTTTGACCTGAAGTTAACTATCTTAAATACAGGTATTTAACTTTGTCTGGTGGAACTTTTTTCAGATAATTAAGTGACACCGAATTTGCCCCTTTTAGACTGCATTTAAATGATATCATTTAATATAGAATAAAATTAAAAAACCTGTAAATCAACGATTTACAGGTTTTTCGGTGCCTATTATAGGCCTTTCAGCGGAGAAAGAGGGATTCGAACCCCCGGAGGTGTGACCCTCAACAGTTTTCAAGACTGCCGCATTCGACCACTCTGCCATTTCTCCAAGTGTCTATTGCGTTTACCTTATCAGTGCACTGAGCCCTGATTGGAAATTTGACTTCCCGTAGGCGGGTGCAAATATAACAACCTTTTTTGAATTTTATCAAAGGATTTAAAATATTTTTTAAAAATAATTTCTTGCTGAAATTTATATGTTATAATTAGTAAATTACCCACTGGATTTAGCCTTTCCCTTAGCGAATAAAAACTTAAAATGACTAACTTTGGCTTCAAAAAATAATTGATAAAGAAAATGACAAATAGTATTCAACAATTGCAATGGCGTTATGCAGTGAAAAAATTTGATGAGGCTAAAATTCTCCCTGAAGCTAAAATTCAAATTTTAAAAGAAGCTTTTAATTTAACCGCAACTTCTTACGGTTTGCAGCCTATTAAGTTGTTAGTCATCAAAGATAAAAAGCTTCAAGATCAACTTGTAGAAGTTTCTTTCCATCAAAAACAAGTAGGTCAAGCGTCGCATCTTTTAGTTTTTTGCATTGAATCACAAATAGACGAAACCTACATCAACAATTATTTTAAAAACGTCAAGAAGCTTAGAAATACATCTGATGAAATTTTAAATCCGTTTAAAAGCTTTTTAATTCAAGATTTTTCTAAAAAAAACATCGAGGAAATTAAAACTTGGGCTACCAATCAAGCCTATTTGGCCATGGGTAATTTATTAACTGTATGTGCTATAGAAGAAATTGATGCCTGCCCAATGGAAGGGTTTTTGGCTAAGGAATATCATGAAATTTTAAAATTAAAGGAAAAGAATTTAGAAGCAGTTTTAGTGTTGCCTGTAGGGTATAGAGCAGAGGATGATGTATTTTCTAATTTCGCCAAAGTTCGAAAACCACTTAGTGACTGTGTCATTGATTTGTAATTTTAATAGTTTTAAAAAAGTTTCAAGTACTAAAATCACCTAGAAAGCAATACAAAATACAATAACTAAAATTTAGAAAAATGCCTGGATTTGAATTTTTTGGAGACTTAGAGCGAAAAGAAGTGAATGATGTTTTAGATTCAGGAGTTTTAATGCGTTACGGTTTTGATAAGGCCCGAAACCATTGGAAAGCCTTAGAATTAGAACAACAGGTAGCTGAGCGAATGCAGGTAAAACACGCTCACGTGGTGAGCAGTGGAACCGCCGCCTTGACCGTGGCATTAATGGCAACGCATATTAATTCTGGCGATGAAGTAATTTTACCCACCTTTACTTTTGTGGCTTCTTTTGAGGCCATACTCTCAGTGGGTGCTGTTCCAATTTTAGTGGATGTAGATGATACGTTAGGATTAAATGCCGAGGCCGTGGAAAAAGCGATTACTAAAAAAACAAAGGCAGTAATGGCAGTGCATATGTGTGGTTCAATGGCAGACTTAACAAAATTATGTAAGGTGTGTAAAAAGCATAACTTAATACTAATTGAAGACGCCTGCCAAGCTATTGGTGGTACGTTTAACAACAAACCTCTGGGTTCAATTGGGAAAATAGGCTGTTTTTCTTTTGACTATGTAAAAACGATTACCTGTGGTGAAGGTGGCGCTATTATTACCAACAGTAATACCTTATATACAAAGGCACAAGCCTATACAGATCACGGTCATGATCACTTAGGAACGGATAGGGGAGCCGACAAGCACCCCATTTTAGGATATAATTTTAGAATATCTGAACTTAATGCTGCAGTAGGTGTGGCGCAAGTAAAACGTTTAGATGATTTTATTGCCATTCAAAAAAAACACTACAGTATTATTGAAGATGCTTTAAAAAATATACCAGAAGTAACCTTTAGAAGAATACCCAAAGGAGGAGTTCAGAATTATTCTTTCTTTAATTTCTTTTTGCCAACGAAAGCGGCTTCAAAAAGAGTGCATGAGGCCTTTGGAGAACAAGGTGTAGATGCTACATTTTATTGGTTCGACAATAACTGGCATTACCACAGGAAATGGGACCATTTAAAACATTTAAAGGGCTTGAATTATTTCTCAAATGCCCAATATGATGGCCTACCCAATTATTATAAGTCAGACTTTTCTGCCTCTGATGCCATTATTTCTAAGACCATATCTTGCCTTATAAAACTAAGCTGGGCAGAGGAAGAAGTTAAGGAAAGGGCGCAAAAAATGGCCAAGATTATAAAGGAACTCGTCTAGTACGATACATAATCTACAATTTCAAGTCCGTAACCTTCAATACCTACTCTTTTCGTTTGAATTGTGTTAGTTAGCAGGCGTATTTTTGAAATATTTAGATCGTGTAAAATTTGAGCGCCAACCCCAAAATCTTTTGAATCCATCTCTATTTTCGGTGCTTTTATTTGGCCATTGGTTTGTAATTCTTTTAAGGCGGAAAGGCGATTTAAAAGGTTTAAGGATTGAATTTCTTGATTGATAAATACAAAAGCTCCTTTCCCTGCGGTGTTAATGGCATGAAACATGTCTTCCAGTTTTTTATCTGGATTATTCGTTAAAGTCCCTAGAATATCATTATTGATTAAAGTAGAATTAATCCGAGTTAAAATTTCCTCGTCTTTTTTCCATGAACCTTTGGTGAGGGCAATATGTATTTGATCATTGGTGGTTTGTTGATAAGCACGCAATCTAAAATCTCCAAAACGTGTTGTAATGGTAAAATCTTCTTTCTTTTCAATAAGACTATCGTGTTCCATACGATAAGCGATAAGCGCCTCGATTGATACAATTTTTAAATGATGCTTTTTGGCTACTTTTAATAATTCAGGTAAACGTGCCATGGTACCGTCCTCATTCATAATTTCGACAATTACGCCTGCCGGTTGTAAACCAGCTAAGCGCGCAAAATCAATAGCAGCTTCTGTATGACCGGTTCGTCTTAAAACTCCTCCCTCTTTGGCTACTAAAGGAAAAATATGACCAGGTCTAGCCAATTCATAGGGTTTTGTTGTAGCCTCAGTGAGTGCTAAAATTGTTCTAGCTCTATCTGAAGCTGAAATACCTGTAGTAACGCCATTCCCTTTTAAATCAACAGATACGGTAAATGCCGTTTCCATGTGGTCCGTGTTATTGGTAACCATCATAGGTAAGCCTAACTCTTTACATCTACTTTCGGTCAATGGAGTACAAATTAAACCACGGCCGTGATACGCCATAAAGTTGACCATTTCTGGTGTTACTAATTCTGCAGCCGCAAGAAAATCACCTTCATTTTCTCGATTTTCATCATCAACAACAATAATAACTTTTCCGTTTTTAATGTCGTTAATCGCATCTTCAATAGTATCGAGATGAATACTTTTTTCCATGTTCATTATTTTGTACGAATTTTTTTTAAGATTACATTTTGAAAAAAATCGATAATGCTTCCAAAATCTATAAGTCCTTTATCTGCTGTGGCTCTTTTGGTTAAGAAAATACCTAAAGGCATCATAATCAAGGTAGAAGCCCAAGCTCCTAAAATAGGGTTTATATTACCCTCTTTAGCATAATTTTCGGCAAATACACCTATAAAATAGTAGGTTAGGAATAAAACAATAGCAATGACCATAGGTAACCCTAGACCACCTTTTCTGATAATAGCCCCTAAAGGAGCACCCACAAAAAATAAAATGATACAAGATAAGGCCAACGCAAATTTTTTGTGAAGCGATACAATGTGCATATTGTAAATTTTGAATCGTTTGTCTAATTCCTCTTTCTTACTTTCAATAGAGCCGATAATATTGGTTGTAGTGTTTAGAGCCGAGGTTAAAATCTGGGCCTTTTGATAAGGTTCAAATAAGTTTACCAGCGTTAAGGTGTCTATATTTTTTTTATACAAGGCTATTGAATCAGCAGGCCTGTTCATTAATTTTGTTTGGGCAATACTGTCCGATGCTGATAAGATTAAAAAAGCACCCATTCGATTAGAAATACTTTTAGAAAAAGTACCCACAATAGCTTTATTATTGGTGTTTATAGAATCGGCATCCTTAATTAAGCGCGATACATTTTTCATCTTATCCGTGGTCACCTCACGGTCTTCTTCTAAATTAACATCGAGCCGAGAAATATCTTGGTTAAGGGTATAGGTATCGAAGCTAGATTTTGCAAACGGTTGTTTTCTATTTTCATTCGCATCTTTCGTCTTTCGTTCCTCGTAATAATACCCATCTCTTAAAACAAGTTGCAAAATATCTGAGCCTTCACTACTTACTAATTCTCCTGTTTTAGCCTTAATTACGGTGTTGTTGACATTATTATCTAGTTTTCTGTGGATAATAACATTGTCAAGATATCGCTCATTTTCTCCGTACTTCCGGTCAACTTTCATATTCATATTGGTACCTTCCAAATCACTAAAAGCACCCTCGACGATAGCAGTTGATGGTTTTACTTGGCCAATATTTTTACGAAGATTATATATTTTTTGTTCTGCAGCAGGGATCACACTATTGGCAAAATAAAACACCAAAACGCCTAGTAAGGAAACGAAAATGATTAAAACAGCCATAGATCGTTGCAAGGATATGCCGGAAGCTTTCATCGCTGCAAATTCATAGTTTTCTGCTAGGGACCCAAAAGTAAGTATCGAGGCTAGTAGTACCGTTAAGGGCAGTACTTTCTCTGAGAGGTTGGGCATAATGTAAAACAAGAACTTACCTATGATGACAATATCTAAACCTTTGCCGGCCAAATCATCTATAAATAACCAAATCGTTTGGAATATGAAGATGAGCATCAAGATAGCAAACGAACTGAAGAAATTATATAAAAAACGCTTTAAAATATAACTGTCTAATATTCTCAAGATCTAATTTTTGATGATGTAGTATCCTTGTTTTTTGTACTTGGCCTCATCAAAAGTAAATAAGCTTTTTGACAAAAGTTGATTTGTTTTAAAAGAATTAACAGTGATGGTAGTTTTTGTACCATTTTTGCCTGTTTCTATAAGTTTATAAATATGTTTTGTTTCTGCATCAACACCTAACAAAATTGTTTTGATTTCAGAATTCGTATCCATGGGTGTTAATTTAACAAATTGTATTTTACGCCCTTCAATAGTTTGCAGAATATCCCAAGCATAGGTATGCCCAGTTTTATAAAAAGTAAGCATTTTTGATGGTGTAATTGTATTTTCGTCATCAGATTTGTTTTCTATAGTAACTTCCTCATTTTCAGGAACTATGGTATAGACTTTAGTTCCATCAAAGATTTGCTGAGCCCCTAAATAGTTAAACAAGTACTTATCGCCTTGCATCGTAACATCACCTCTAGTTTCTTGATTGATATTCGCTTCTTTATTTTGTAGGCTATACTTAAAATCTACATAAATATTATCATACGATTTTACTTTAGTATAGACTTCATCTAATAAAGTTTTTGCTTTCGCAGCATTTTGTGCCATACCTGCGGCCGACGTTAAAAGGATAACAAATACCAGTAATTTTTTCATTTTAAATAGTTTTAAGCTCTAGACTTTTGCCTAAGCTGTAATTTGTAATTCTTATTGTTTTTTTTTTTTAAAATTAGATCAGATCAATGATGAACGAATCAAAGCAAAATGTATCCCCTAGCCCCAAATGTATCCTTATGGTTAAAAGAATACCTGGCACGGCTTCGTTTTTTAGATTTTAAAACTATAATTCATTTAGCCTTTTTCGTTATTCAATAGCTGATCTAAAGCCACCATATCAGAGATTAAAACTTGCCGCGCTTTACTGCCTTCAAATTGCCCAACAATACCGGCAGCCTCTAGTTGATCTATAATTCTACCGGCCCTATTGTACCCTAATTTTAATTTTCTTTGAATTAAGGAAGCTGAGCCTTGTTGTGCAATGACAATCACTTCGGCTGCATCTCGAAACAAAGCATCTCTTTCTGATATATCATAATCAATACTTGTGCCAGAATCTTCACCCACATATTCCGGTAACAAATGAGCATCGGGGAAACCTCGTTGAGAACCTATATACTCCACGATTTTAGCGACCTCTGGTGTATCTACAAAGGCACACTGAATACGAGTAACATCGTTACCTTGGGTATACAACATATCGCCTCTACCGATTAATTGATCAGCGCCTTGTGCATCTAGAATGGTCCTCGAATCTATTTTTGAGGTTACCCTAAAAGCAATTCTCGCGGGAAAATTTGCTTTTATAATTCCTGTAATTACGTTTACCGATGGTCTTTGTGTAGCTATAATTAAATGAATACCTATGGCTCTAGCTAATTGGGCTAAACGAGCAATAGGAGTTTCTACTTCTTTACCTGCCGTCATGATTAAATCGGCAAATTCATCAATCACCAAAACAATATATGGCAAGTACATGTGTCCGTCATTCGGATTTAACTTCCGAGCTTTAAACTTGGTATTATATTCTTTAATATTTCGAACCAGGGCTAATTTTAGCAGTTCATACCTATTATCCATCTCTATACAGAGTGAATTTAAAGTGTGAATTACTTTGGTATTATCGGTAATAATGGCATCATCGGTATCGGGCAATTTGGCTAAAAAGTGTCGTTCAATTTTATTGAAAAGGGTAAGTTCTACTTTTTTAGGATCTATAAGTACAAACTTTACTTCCGATGGGTGTTTTTTGTATAAGAGCGACGTTAATACTGCATTTAATCCAACAGATTTACCTTGTCCGGTAGCACCTGCCATTAATAAATGCGGCATTTTTGCCAAATCAACAACAAAGGTTTCGTTACTTATCGTTTTACCAAAAGCGATAGGTAGTTGCATCTCTGCCTTTTGAAACTTACTCGAGGTAATCACCGATCGCATCGAAACGATGGTGGCGTTTTTATTAGGAACCTCAATACCAATGGTACCTTTACCTGGAATTGGAGCAATAATCCGAATGCCTAAAGCCGCAAGTGATAGCGCTATATCATCTTCTAGGTTTTTAATTTTTGAAATACGAATACCAGCTTCGGGGACTATTTCATACAAGGTGACGGTAGGACCTATAGTAGCTTTAATTTGAGCAATACCGATTTTATAATTTTTTAAGGTCTCTACAATTTTATTTTTGTTTTCCTCTAGTTCTTCTTGATTTATCGTAATTCCACCAGTAACACCATGTTGATCTAATAGCTCAATGGTTGGAAATTTATAATTGCCCAATTCTAAGGTAGGATCAAACTCTCCAAAATCTTCCACTAATTTATTAGCCAGCGAATCTAGGTCTTCTACTTCTTCGACAACACTTTTTACCTCCATTTTAAGATCATCCATCACCTCTTCTTCTTTTGGAATCGTAATTTCAAAGCCGTCATCTAGGGTATTGGCCTCGGGCTCTAAAGGAGGGATGTCTTTTTTATGGGTGTAGGTATCAATCAGTGTTTGTTTCTCTTCTTTGGCAATTAAATCCTCAATTTCTTCGTCAGTATAGGTTTTTGAAGTTTCCTCATTTTTAAATTCGGAAGATATTTGTTTTTTATTCTTGGTGTATAAATCTGCTATAAGATCAGGAGTTACTTTGAATAAGCGCACTAAAATAAACACTAAACCAAATAACAATAACAGAAACACCCCTAATTTTCCGGTGTAATCCTGCAAATAATCGTTCATTTCATAACCAACAATCCCCCCTAATAAAGGGTATGATTCTGCAAAAAAACCAAGGGCAATAGCCGTCCAAATAATGAATACCATTCCCCAACTCCATTTTCTGAGCAGATCAGTAGCCTTTAAACTCAAAAAAAGTTTTAAACCTGTTAAAAAAAATAAAAACGTAAAAATAAAAGAAGCTATGCCAAAGCCTTTATAGATAAAAAAGTGGCTAATACTAGCCCCAAATTTATTGAGGAGGTTTTTTGTTTCTTTATTTCTAGTAACAAATTCAGACAATAAGCTTTGATCCCCTTTCCAGGTAAAATAGAATGAAATAAAAGAAAAAAAGAGCGCTACACTAAAAAGCATGATTAAGCTTCCTAGGATAATTTTATTTTGTTTTGATAATGAAAAGAAACTCTTTTTGGGAGTTGCAGTTTTTTTTGAGCTTTTTGTCTTCTTGGCCATTAAATCATTAATTCTTGGGGCTAAAATACGAATTTAGCATTTAAGCATGCGGGATTGTAGTTTTAAAAAAATTTGGGAACATAGATGATTAAACCTATAATAGTCGCAGCTATGGAGACAATCATCACGGCTCCAGCGGCAATATCTTTTATAAAACCAATCTTAGGATCAAATTCGGGCTGAATAAAATCGGCTACTTTTTCTACAGCCGTATTCATACTTTCAATACCTATGACCAAAGCAATGGCGAAGATTTGAAGAATCCATTCGATGTTTGATATTTCGAAATAAAAACCAGCACCGGTAATTAAAAGCCCTATAAACACTTGAACTTTAATACTAGCTTCTGTTTTTATTAAAAGTAAAGCTCCCCGCAATGCGAAGCCCACACTTTTTATTCGGTTTACAAGAAATGATTCCCTTTTTTTATTCATCTAACAAGGCCTCTAACGCTGCTTTATAATTTGGTTCATCAACAATTTCAGCAACTTGTTCTGTATAAACTACCTTACCTTGTTCATTTAAAACAACAACAGCTCTCGAATGTAAAGGTGCTAAAGGACCATCAGAAAAGGATAAACCATAGGAATTACCAAAATTACCATCTTTAAAATCAGATAGCATTTCTACGCTCTTAATCCCTTCTGCTCCACAAAAACGAGTTTGTGCAAATGGCAAATCTTTAGAGACACACAGAACCATGGTATTCTCTAGTTCAGATGCTTCTTGGTTAAATTGGCGCACAGATTGTGCACATGTTCCTGTATCTATGCTTGGAAAAATATTAAGGACTACTTTTTTACCTTTATAATCGGCTAAAGTTGCCATAGATAAATCGCTTTTAGTGAGCTCAAAATTGGGAGCGGAAACCCCCTTTGATGGTAAATTTCCTATGGTGTGAATCTCGTTTCCTTTTAGTGTTACTGTAGCCATATTCCTTGTATTTAATTTGGGGTGAAATTATAAAATATATCCCTAAAAACTAAGTAAAATTAATTGAAAAAATAAAAGTCCATTTATTTTCGTAAACGGACTTTCTTTTCTATTTATTTAGTTGAGCCATAGATAGTATGTTGGTAAAGAAAAACATTGAACCTTGATACGTATATAAAAATCGATACGTTAAAAAACTAGCCGGCTTCACTCATAAACTTTTTAATAATGACCTAAACTTTAGGAATAAAAATCAAAGGGCTTTGAGTGGCCTATCATTTAAACTTCCAGGAAGATACTTACTTATCAATAGCACCCATAACTCGTTGCATAAAACCGTTCAATGCTTCTTTTTGCGGAGTTCCGCTTTTGATGGCTTTATGAACTTCAAGGGCACCATACATATTCGAAATTAATTCTCCGATAAGGTCAAGTTCTTCATCTTTTAAAGAAGAAACTTCTGTCAAGTCCTCTAAGGTTTCTATCGTTTCAACAATATAGTCTTCATCGTTTTTCTCGATAAAGCTTGTTAAATGCTTAATTACTGGTAATTTCATTTATCAATTCTTTTAAAACCTCGTATTTGTTTGTTTGTGTTTGATTTTTAAGTTTACCTCCGGTAAAAGCGGCGAATGTAGGTAAATTGTCCACGTTGGCTAATTTTCTAGATTCAGGAAATTTCTCAGCATCGACCATAACAAAAGTAATGGTCTCATGCGCTGTAGCTTCCTTTTTAAATTTTGGTTTCATAATACGGCAATTCCCGCACCATGTAGCTGAATATTGAACCATAACATTTTGGTTTTGGTCAATAATCTCTTGTAAATTATCTTGTTCTAATTCTAAAATCATCGGTATGTGTTTTTTTGTATTTTAAACAAAATAACCTATTGTCTTAAAGACAATAGATTATTTCTTTATGGTTTTGTTTTCTTAGTTAGCGTGAGCAGATAAGTAATTAGCAACACCAGATCGATCAGCAGTCATCGCATTTTTACCTTCTTCCCAATTTGCTGGACAAACTTCTCCTTTTTCCTGTACGTGGGTGTAGGCATCGATTAAACGTAAATATTCATTTACATTTCTTCCTAAAGGCATATGATTTATTCCTTCATGAAAAACAGTACCGTCTTCATCGATTAAATACGTAGCTCTATAGGTAACATTATCGCCATCCACAGTGACTACGCCTGTTTCTTCATGGTATTGCTCATTGGTAATGTCTAAAATACCTAGAGTAGCAGCTAAATTTCTATTGCTATCTGCTAAAATAGGGTAGGTTATACCTTCGATTCCGCCGTTATCTTTGGCAGTGCTTAGCCATGCAAAGTGAACTTCGGCAGTATCACAAGAGGCGCCAATAACCATGGTGTTTTTTTTCTCAAACTCTCCTAATGCCGCCTGAAAAGCATGTAATTCTGTAGGGCATACAAAAGTGAAATCTTTTGGATACCAAAACAGAAGTACCTTTTTATTATTTTTTTGAGCTTCTTCTAATACATTTAATTTAAAAGTGTCTCCTAAATCATTCATTGCATTTACGCTTAGATTCGGAAACTTTTTACCTACAATTGCCATCGTTATTTATGTTTTATATTGTTATAATCGACGGCAAAATTAAGACAATTATGAAAGTTTATTGTGGCTTTGGATTGCTATATTCGATAGGTCTATAGGCTTTACACATGGACTGAAGCTAAAGTCTTTTTCTTTGTCAAAACAAGAATTTTGACCCCATTATATGATGAGTTTCATAAAGAAAAGAATCATACATTGAGAAAAACTAAAACCCAAATTTTTAAATAAAAGAAGAAGTTCTTAGTACGAAAATGGTCCTAAGCTTTTTATGATTTTTTGGCACTAACCAATTGTCTTATTTTAATATTGAGACCAGCAAAAGTGAGGGTCATAATAGGGCTTAGCCAGTTGAAAATAGCATATATAAAATATTCTCCTGTACTTACTCCTAATACACCCGCTTGATAAGCACCACAGGTATTCCAAGGAATTAACACCGAAGTTACGGTGCCTGAGTCTTCTAAGGTTCTACTTAAATTTTCTGGTGCTAATTTTTTGTCTTGGTACGCCTTTTTAAACATTTTACCTGGAATCACGATTGCTAAGTATTGGTCACTAGCAATAGTGTTTAGGCCCAAACAACTAATTACGGTACTTGAAAAAAGACCAAATGTCGAAGTGGCAATTGATAATAATGCCTTTGTGATTCTTGCTAAAGCTCCGATCCCATCCATAATACCCCCAAAGACCATGGCACAACAAATCAAGTAAATCGTCCAAAGCATTCCCTCCATGCCGCCTGCGCTGAATAACTCGTTTAGTTTTTCGTTGTCCGTTACAATGGCTGTATCAGTGAAAATAGCATTAAAAAGTGCTGTTACTTCTGATTCATGAAGTACTTCTAATATTTGAGTTTGAAAAATCATCGCAAAAATAGCGGCTAGTCCAACCCCTACACCTAAGGCCACCAAGGGTTTTGTTTTAAATAGAATTAAAACAATAACCACAATGGGAACTATAAATAAATAAGGTGTTATGGTAAAGGTAGTTTCAACTGTTTTGAGTAAACCGCTGATATCTGCAGTTCCTGTGGTATCAATATTTAAGCTAATGATCGTAAAAACGATTAGGGTAATAAGTACGGTAGGTACTGTGGTATAGGCCATATATTTAATATGAGTGAACAAATCTGTTCCGGCCATCGCTGGAGCCAAATTTGTGGTATCGCTTAAGGGCGACATTTTATCACCGAAATAGGCGCCAGAAATAACGGCACCAGCAATCATTCCTGTTGGAATGCCAAGGGCTGTACCTATTCCTACCAATGCTATACCAACAGTTGCTGAAGTGGTCCATGAACTTCCCGTGGCGATTGAAATAATAGCTGCAATAATAACAGAGGCTGGTAAAAAAATAGTGGGGTTTAATACCTGTAACCCATAATACACCATAGCTGGGATAATGCCACTAACCAACCAAGTGCCTGCCAAGGCCCCAACGAGAAATAAAATCATGATGGGAATAAAAACGCTTCGCAAATTTTCCCAAATTTCTTTAACCATTGTTTTTAAGGTAGACTTATTAAATAAACCTACGATAGCGGCAAAAACGCCTCCAATAAGTAAAATAAATTGATTAGAATATTCTCCCAAAGCCTCACCGCCTGCAAAGAAAATGTTGTAGGCCAACATCGCCATTAAAAGCACAACAGGAATTAATGCTTCCCAAATACTAAGTTCTCTGTTCTCTACAATATGTTCATTTTCAGGACCGGAGGGGTTTAAACTTTGGTTTTGCATTAAAATATGTCGTTAGTTATATGGTAATAATACGATTTTGCTTGTTTTCATGCAAGAAATGTCATTCCCTAATTTTAAGATACAGGCTTTAGGTTCAGAATATTTAATTGCTCCATACAGCCTTTCATGGTCTTGTAGGTTCTTTGAATATCGTTGTCTAAACCAATAGAAAATCTGATTAAGCCTTCTGATAATCCCATTTCTATTTGTTCCTCTAATGGAATTTCAGAAGATGTTGAAGTGCCCGGTGCACTAAAAAGAGTTTTGTAAAATCCAAGACTAACCGCCAAATACCCTAAGTTTTTCTCTTGCATCAACTCCATTAAAGCATTTGCATTTTCTAATGAACCCACATTTAGGGTTAAAAGTCCCCCATATCCATATTCAGGATTCATCTGAGTTTTCATTGTTTGGTGTCCGGGATGTGATGCCAATCCAGGATAGGAAACTTTGAGTCCGTCTTGCTCAAATTTCTCAGCTAAGTACAAGGCATTTTCACTATGCTTTTTCATTCTTATGTGCAAGGTGCGCATATTTTTTAGGATAGAAGAGGCTCGCAAACTATCTAAAGTGCTACCCAATAACATGCCAGCACCAGAATTCACATCTTTTAGGCTCAAGCAAAAATCAGTTGTTCCACAAACGACACCTGCAACGCAATCGCTGGTACCGTTTATAAATTTAGTTAAACTATGAATCACAATATCTGCACCTAATTTTCCTGGAGCCACAGATAAAGGTGAAAATGTATTATCAACAACTAGAGGTAATTCATGTTTTTTTGCCAATTTTGAAATGGCTGCGATATTTGCTACTTCTAAAAGCGGATTGCTAACGGCCTCGCAATAAATCATTTTAGTGGTATCGGTAATGGCATTTTCAATAGCCTCAATAGAGGTCGTGTCGACAAAGGAAACTTTGATGTTAAACTTTTTCAAGAAATTTTTCATAAAGGCATAAGTGCCGCCATAAATTGTTCTGCTACTAACAATATGATCACCAGAATTACACATTTGCAAAATTACTGCCGTAATAGCTCCCATTCCGCTACCATACACGTTAGCGGTTTCTGTACCTTCCAAAGCAGCTAAAGCCTCGCCTAAATACAGGTTTGATGGTGAGGAGTGACGACTGTATAAATAACAGCCTTCAGTATTTCCTTCAAAAGTATCAAACATTGTTTTTGCTGATATAAAGGTATAGGTTGAAGAATCTGATATAGAAGGGTTGACACCTCCATATTCTCCAAAATATTGTAAATCCTGTAACTTGTCTGATGCCTTGTAGTTCATAATTATGAAATTTTTAGAACTACCAAATTAAAAATATTTAGTTTTAAAACCAATACAATTCGAGTAAAGCCAATAATTTAACTGATAAAAACTATATTGTTAGTTTATTAATCTATTATTGTTAGGTTTTGGCTATATTAGATGAAAATTTATCTAAATGATTTTTGACGAAACAGATCGAAAACTTTTGAGTTTATTACAACAAGATTGTAAACGAACCACAAAAGAGTATGCCATTAGTCTAAATTTATCGGTAACAGCGGTTTACGAGCGTATAAAGCGACTAGAAAAAACAGGAACGATTAGTAAATATGTAGCTTTAGTCGATAAAAAACAGGTCGAAAGGCCTTTCACGGTGCTTTGCCATGTAAAATTGGCACAACATACAAAAGACTATGTTACGCTATTCGAAAGAGAAGTTGTGAAATTAAAAGAGGTGGTTGAATGTTATCACATCAGCGGAGATTACGATTATATTTTAAAAATTCATGTGGGTGATATGGAAAAATACAGAGAATTTATGGTGTCAAAACTTACGGCAATTCATCACATAGGCAGCACACAGAGTTCGTTTGTGATCGCGGAAGTGAAGCATACCACAGCGATTGCCTTGTGAAAACCAAAAAGAAAATAGACCTAAAAAAAATACAAGTTTAAGCTCTAGAGCACGAGTATAAGAGAAAATAGTGCTAATTTTGTACTGTTTATAAAATTCAATCAAAGATATGAGTAAATACGATGTAGCCATTATTGGATCAGGACCAGGAGGATATGTTGCAGCCATTCGCTGCGCACAATTAGGAATGAAAACAGCCATAATAGAAAAGTATAGTACCTTAGGTGGTACCTGTTTAAATGTAGGTTGCATCCCTTCGAAAGCTTTATTAGACTCTTCGCATCATTATGAAGATGCGATAAAACATTTTGAGGAACACGGTATTGAAATACCAGGAGAAATAAAATTGAATTTAGAAAAAATGATTTCTCGCAAGCAAGGAGTCGTTGATATGACTACCAAGGGGATTCAATTTTTAATGGACAAGAACAAAATTGATGTTTTTGAAGGTGTCGGTAGCTTTAAAGATGCTACCCATATAAATATCAAAAAAAACGATGGTAAAACAGAAACTATTGAAGCAAAAAACACCATTATTGCCACTGGATCTAAGCCTTCAAGTCTACCTTTCATTACATTAGATAAAGAACGTATTATTACCTCTACAGAAGCTTTAAAACTTAAAGAAGTGCCTAAACATATGATTGTTATTGGTGGAGGTGTTATTGGTTTAGAGTTAGGGCAAGTATACAAGAGATTAGGTGCTGAAGTGACCGTAGTGGAGTATATGGATAGAATCATCCCAACTATGGACGCTGATTTATCTAAGGAATTAATGAAAGTTATGAAAAAGCAAAAAGTAAAATTTGAGCTTTCTCATAAAGTAAAATCTGTGGAACGCAAAGGTAAAGAAGTCGTTATCAAAGCAGATAACAAAAAAGGAGAAGAAGTTAGCTTAACAGGCGATTATTGCTTAGTGGCAGTGGGTCGTCATGCCTATACTGAGGGTTTAAATTTAGAAGCGGCAGGTGTACAATTAGAAGAAAGAGGAAGGGTCGCTGTTAATGAACATTTAAGAACCAATGTCTCTAATATTTATGCCATAGGCGATGTTGTTAAAGGCGCTATGTTAGCTCATAAAGCCGAAGAAGAAGGTACTTTAGTGGCTGAAATTATTGCGGGTCAAAAACCACATATTGATTATAATTTAATTCCGGGAGTGGTATATACTTGGCCAGAAGTGGCTGCTGTGGGCAAAACGGAAGAACAATTAAAAGAAGCTGGAATTGAGTATAAATCAGGCTCTTTTCCGATGCGCGCCTTAGGCAGATCAAGAGCAAGTGGGGATACCGATGGCTTTGTAAAAATACTTGCCGATAAAAAAACCGATGAAGTTTTAGGGGTACACATGATTGGTGCCCGTGTTGCTGATTTAATAGCTGAAGGCGTAACTGCGATGGAATTTAGAGCATCTGCCGAGGACATATCTCGTATGAGTCATGCACATCCAACCTATGCGGAGGCAGTAAAAGAAGCGGCACTTGCTGCAACAGCCAACAGAGCATTGCACGTTTAGTTTTTAACAAGTTTACAGCATAAAAAAGGGCTACTTAAATTTAAGTAGCCCTTTTTTCGTTTGTTGCAATTTTAATGGGCCCAATAACTTGAAGCTACGACTTCATCACTATTTATTATGGGAGCCGTCACAATAGGGTGGATTACTTGTTTTTTTACAGGTACATAAAAATGCCTTTTTATCTTCTTCAGCGGTAAAACGCATGGGAGGCGTAGCATTTTGTGCTCTGTGTGAACCATCGCAAAAAGGTTGATTGCTGCTATGGCTGCATGTACACCAACTGTAAGCCTTATCTTTTTCTAAATCAATACCTATAGGACTGTAATTTTTTTCGCTCATGGTCTTTTTTTGAGCGTGAAGATAATTGAAACTTTGGATTTTTTGCTACGAGAAAATTAATCTTTAATTAATCTAAATAATTTCAGAGTTGTTGTTTTTAGCTTTATGGCATAGCCTCTAAACAATTTTGAAGCGAATAAAAGCCAAGGCACAAAGGGTTCTAAAAGTTGCATCCGTTTGGCTTTAATGCTTGACTTTATAGCTGTTTTATGATTTTCATAATATAAGGCTGTTGCAGTACTCACCAACATAAAAATTAAAGCGCCGGCGATTACTGTGCTCGGCGAAAGGCTGTGATTTAAAAAATAATACAATCCTAAACCAATGAAACTACCATATAGTATTATGTAGTGCACGACATAAATAGAAAGGGTGCTTTGCCCTATTTTTAATAGCGTTGGGTGTGTTAATAATCCACGGAACATCATAAAAATGGCAAATACAAGAAATACATCACCTAAGCGAATAAATAAATAATTATTAAAGAACACATCAGCTATTAGTTGAATGTTAGTATACCTCGCTAAGACTAAAAACAATTCAGAAGAACCAAATATTAAACCTAAACCTAGTACAATTGATATGGAAATAGCTATTGGATATAGATATTTAGCTTCTTTAAATTTTGAAAATACAAGGGATAAAAACGCCCCACATGTGGCATAACCAAACCAAGGAAAAATGGTAAAGACTGAGCCATTGGCTTTTGTTAAAAAGTTCGCAAGCGAAACTGGTAAATAATTGTGAGACCATTGCTTATACGTAGGCTCGAAAATAAACAGTAGCAAAGTAATCGTGATGAGTAGCAAAGGAAAAAGTACTTTTCTTTTGGTGGTTACTACATAGAGCCCAATAATTCCTAAAATAGAGAAACCAATACAATGCAGAACATCTACATAATAGAAAGAGTCATAAATGTAACCCCCAAATAAACCCCAGAAATTTAATCGCAGTAAATAACCAATAAATATTAGTTGTAATCCTCTTTTTATGCCTTTGCTTACTCTAGGATTATCTAATCCAGATTTTTCTCCTTTAACAAGTAAAAAAGTAAAAATAAATCCGGAAACCGTGAAAAAAACAGGAGCTGTAACCCCCCTAAAATACAGCCATATCGAATATCCAAAATTTGACGTATCTCTAAAGGCATTGTCCAATAAACCATCTACAAAATGTCCTTGAAGCATCATTAAAATAGCCCAGGCCCGCATGGCGTCAATAAAATAGAGTCTGTTTGATTTAGATATCATGCTTCATATTTACTGTATATACTTGTTAAACAGTGTGTTTGGATGTTTTAACGCGCAAAATTAGATAAAATTTGTTTATGTATGCATATTTTGAGGTATTTTCGTTGCATTAAAAATTTTATTCTTCATTATGGCAGTCGTTTTAGCTTTTGCAGGAAGTAATTCATCGGTTTCAATAAATTTTAAACTTATAAATTTTACAGCTAGTTTACTTAAAAACCATGAGGTAAAGGCTATTAATTTAGCCCATCATCCCTTTCCAATGTACAGTTATGATGAAGAAAAAAATAATGGTTATGATAAGGCTCTAATGCGTCTTAAAAATGATATTGAAACATCAGACGGAATTCTAATAGCCGTAAATGAACATAACGGACTACCATCAGCTTATTTTAAAAATCTTATAGATTGGCTCTCTAGAATAGAACGTAAATTTTTAGCCGATAAAAAAATTTTTTTAATGGCAAGCTCTGGTGGCAAACGCGGAGCAATAAGTGCCTTAGAAGTTGTTGAGAATTTGCTTCCTAGATTTGGGGCTGAAATTATAGCGACATTTTCATTGCCCTCTTTTGATGAAAATTTTGATGAAGAAAAGGGAATTATGCACGAAGAATTGGCAACAGCTCATAAAAAGGCATTGCAATTATTTCTCTCAAAATTATAATTTATTGTGCGTACAAAAATTTCTTTTCACGTTCATGATATTTCTAAATTTAAAGTATCCCTTTTACAATGGGCGCAGCAGTTTTATGAAATTGCATGGTTAGATAGCAACGATAAGCAACAACAATACAGCTCTTTTGAAGCTATTTTAGCTATTGATGCGCTTACGGCCATTAAAACAGATGCTACAAATGCTTTTGAAGATTTAAAAGTATATCAAAACGAAACCAAAGATTGGCTATTTGGTTACCTATCGTATGATTTAAAGAATGATGTAGAACAACTTACTTCAAAGAATTATGATGGCATAGAATTTCCTGAGCTGTACTTTTTTCAACCCAAAAGGCTTATTAAAATCAAAAATAATACGGTTGAATTTGACTATTTACAGATGGTTGATGATGAAATTGAAGCTGATTATACGAGCATTTTAAACTTTTCTTTTGATAAGACTTTAGAGCATACCGCACAAGAAAAATCATTGGCTATAAAAATGCGGATTTTTAAGGACGAGTATTTTAAACAAGTAACACAAATTCTGGCACATATTCACCGTGGTGATATTTATGAGGCTAATTTTTGTCAAGAGTTTTATCTTGAAAATCGGCACATTGACCCTAGTAAAGTATATCACAATTTAAATGCTATTTCTAAAGCGCCTTTTGCCTCTTTCTTAAAGGTAAATGATAAATTTTTGTTGTGTGCTTCTCCGGAGCGCTACTTAAAAAAAGTGGGATTAAAAGTAATTTCCCAACCCATTAAAGGCACTGCAAAACGTTCTAAAAATAAAGAACTAGATCATCAATTAAAGTATAATTTAGAACACAACGAAAAAGAGCGAGCCGAGAATATCATGATCGTAGATTTAGTGCGGAATGACCTCTCTAAATATGCGAATAAAGGTAGTGTTCAAGTAGAAGAGTTGTGCAAAGTGTACAGTTTTGATCAGGTACATCAAATGATTTCTACAGTCGTTGCAGAGGTTGCTAGTCACACCAATCCAGTAGACCTAATAAAAAGCACGTTTCCTATGGGCAGTATGACCGGGGCTCCAAAAGTATCTGCGATGCAAATTATTGAAGATTTAGAAGCCTTTAAACGCGGTTTGTATAGCGGGGCTGTGGGATACTTTACGCCAGAAAATGATTTTGATTTTAATGTGGTTATTCGCAGTATTTTATACAATTCAAGTAAACCTTATATTTCTTTTGCAGTAGGGAGCGCTATTACTGCAAAAGCAACACCTGAACATGAATACCAAGAATGTTTGTTAAAAGCAAAAGCCATGCGCACAGTGTTAGAATAAGCCCGGTGATTTCCGGTATTAATCTTCTTATTTTAGTTATTTTTACATCGTGTTACACGAATTCAAAAAGCATTTAGATTTAAAGTTCCAAAATTTATTGGAAGCGCCTTTCTTATTGGCATGTAGTGGAGGTGTTGATAGCGTGGTACTGGTGCATTTGTGTGCCGAACTACAGCTCGATTTTTCCATAGCCCATTGTAATTTTAAATTAAGAGGAGCAGCTAGTGATGCCGATGAGGCCTTTGTAAAAGATGTAGCCATTCGTTTAAATAAAAAATATTTTTCCCGAACTTTTGATACTATTGGCTATATACATACTCAAAAAGTATCCTTACAGGTGGCGGCTCGAGAGCTTAGATATGCTTGGTTTTCAAAAATTTTAGAAGAAAATAATATAACTACTGTAGTAACAGCTCACCAAACGGACGATAATTTAGAAACTTTTTTAATCAATTTATCACGAGGCACAGGTATTGAAGGCTTAACAAGTATTCCTGAAAAAACAACAGCTATTTCTCGGCCTTTATTGCCCTTTTCAAGGGATGAAATTCTTAGATATGCCCAAGAACACCAATTAGATTGGAGAGAGGATGAAAGTAATAAAGAAACGAAATATTTACGCAATAAAATTCGGCATACCATTGTGCCTAATTTAAAAGAATTGCATCCAAATTTTCTAAATAATTTTTTAAAAACTCAAGCTTTCTTGGAACAGACAGCTAGGCTGCTTGAGGCTCATATGGAAGAGCTTAGAGATACTATTTTCAAAAAAGAAAAGGATATTTTAAAAATTGAAATCAATATTTTAGAAAAGCTGATCCCTTTGGAAGCCTACATTTACCAGCTTTTTAGACCTTATGGATTTCACGATGCTCAAGCAATAATATCGCTTTTTGGGAGTTTATCAGGGAAAGAACTCTTAAGTGGAACACATCGCTTACTCAAAGACAGAAACTCTTTTTTGTTGCAGGAAATAAAGGAATCAACAGCCGATTTTTACCTATTAAAAGAAGGCGAAACATCGATGCTTTATCCGGTACATTTAAAAAAAGAAGTTGTTTTAAGCATAGATGAAATAGCATCAAATTGCTTATATGTTGATGCCAAAACGTTGACATTTCCATTAATTGTAAGGAAGGCGAAAATAGGCGACTATTTTTATCCCTTTGGAATGCAGGGCAGAAAAAAGCTCAGCAAGTTTTTTAAGGACGAAAAATACAGTCAAATTGATAAAGAGAATCAATGGTTGTTATGTTCCGAAAAAAACATCGTTTGGGTTATCGGGAAAAGAATAGACAATCGCTTTAAAGTTAGTCCTGAAACAAAAGAAATAATAAAATTCACTTTATATAATGAATAAGTTTTTAATCCTATTTTTTACTGTCATCCTTTACTTTACAGGGCTCTCTCAAAACGATGCGAATCCTGTTGTCTGGTCACAAGAATTAAACAAAATTTCAGAAACTGAATATGAGTTAATTATCAAAGGCGCTATTGCAACAGATTGGTATGTTTATTCGCAATATACTGCTGAAGGAGGCTCACAACCTAGTGAATTTGAGTTCATGAAACTTGGCGAAGATTACGAATTAGTGGGCACAGCCGAAGAAAGTGAAACCATTACGGCGTATAGCGATATTTTTGAGGTTGAAGAAACCTATTTTAAAGAAAGCCTGACGTTTACTCAAAAGATAAGGATCCTTAAACCTGACCTTAATCAAGTTAATGTGGTGTTGTATTACCAAGTTTGTAAAGATGTTTGTATTCCCGGTGAGATAGAGTTTATTTTTGCTTTGGGCGATGGCCCTATCAATTTAGAAGAGAAAACTGTTGACGAACGGAGTAAAATATTAAGTGATGAACTTATTTTAGATTTAAAAAATAAAGAAGCTTTGACCAATGGCAGTGTTGGAGCTACTGACGCGAATTCTAGCTTGTGGATGATTTTTGGTTTAGGTTTTTTAGGGGGCTTAATAGCCTTATTAACCCCTTGTGTTTTTCCAATGATTCCGCTGACAGTTTCGTTTTTTACGAAGCAATCTGGCACTAAAAGTAAAGGAATTTTAAATGCAATTTTATACGGCTTTTTCATTGTTTTAATTTACTTTTTATTCAGCCTACCCTTCCATGTATTCGATTCTGTAGATTCACAAATTCTAAATACTATAGCAACAAATGTTTGGCTTAATGTGGCCTTTTTTCTCATATTTTTATTCTTTGCTTTTTCATTTTTTGGATATTATGAATTGACATTACCGAGTTCATGGGCCAATAAAATGGATGATGCTTCGTCGAAAGCCGGCGGTGCTATTGGGATCTTTTTTATGGCGGTAACCTTGGCGATCGTTTCTTTTTCTTGTACCGGTCCCATTTTAGGCGGACTACTGGGAAGTACGGCATTGGCGGAAGGTGATGTAGCTACTAATTTATCTACGGGAATGTTAGGTTTTGGCGTGGCTTTAGCGTTGCCCTTCGCCCTATTTGCACTTTTTCCAGCTTGGTTAAATTCGTTACCTAAATCTGGTGGGTGGATGACGACCGTAAAAGTAGTTTTAGGCTTTTTAGAATTAGCCTTGGCCCTTAAGTTTTTATCGAATGCCGATTTAGTAGGTAATTGGGGCATTTTAAAACGAGAAATATTTTTGGGGATTTGGATTCTCCTATTTGCTTTATTAGCCCTTTATCTCTTTGGAATTCTGCGCTTTCCGCATGATGGTCCAAGACAAAAATTAGCTCCTGCGCGTAAAATATTTGCCCTGATTAGTACTGTTTTTGTGATGTATTTGGTTTTAGGCTTAGCCAAAGTGATCCCTTTAAAATTATTAAGTGGATTTCCTCCACCAGAGTTTTACAGTGTTTTTGAGCAAGAAAGCGATTGTCCGCTTGGCGTAAATTGCTTTAAAGATTTTGATGAAGGTGTTGCGTATGCTAAAAAAGTAAATAAGCCCATTTTACTTGATTTTACAGGTTGGGCATGTGTCAACTGTCGTAAAATGGAAGAAAATGTATGGACTGCACCTGATATTTATCCGATGATTAAAAACGATTATGTTTTAATTTCATTATATATTGATGACCGTAAGGCACTTCCTGAACTAGAGCAATTTGATTTTAAGTTCAAATCGGGTCGTGTAAAGCGAATCGAAACGGTGGGGCAGAAGTGGGGCACCTTCCAAACCTTAAACTTCAATGCTGCGTCGCAACCCTATTACGTATTACTTTCTCCAGATATAGAAGTCTTAAATACCGAAATTCAATATACCGATACTGAGACCTATAAAGCATGGCTGATAAAGGGTTTAGAGAATTTTAGGGAGTGATTGTTTTCTAGATTTGGAATTAGTATTATCTTTCCAAAAAACTATATCTCCTTGAAAAAACTAAAAAAAGTTGCCCTAATCATTGTAGGATGTTTGGCCCTTGTTGCCATTGGCATCTTCCTATTCATTCAAACATTAAAACCAAAATACAGTGGAGAAGTTGCTTTGGTAAAGCTCAATAATGAAGTAGAAGTCTATTATGATACTTACGGAATTCCACATATTTATGGCAAGTCAGAGAAAGATGCTTTTAGAGCTTTAGGCTACGTGCATGCCCAAGATCGTTTGTGGCAAATGGAATTATTGCGTAGAATTGCACCTGGAAAATTATCCGAAGTTTTTGGGGTTGACATGGTTTCTACAGATAAGTTTTTATTGTCTTTAGGGATCGATGATGCCTCTGAAAAAACAGTAGCCAACTTAGATGCAAATTCGGAGACGCTACGCTTAACTCAGGCGTATTTAGACGGGGTTAATGCCTTTATAGACGAGGGACCAACGCCTGTAGAATTTTATTTAACAGGTTTAGACAAAACTCATTTTGTTATTAAAGATGTGTATAATACCATTGGGTATATGGCTTTTAGTTTTGCTATGGCACATAAAACAGATCCTTTATTAACGAATATTAAAGAAACCTTAGGGGCTGCTTATTTAGCAGATTTAGAAATAGGAGAGAATGCAAACCTAACTTTAATACATTCTCATTCATCTCCAAAGGATACGATAAAAAACACTATTTCAACTTTAGCTTTCTCAGCCTTAGAGAAACTACCTGTTCCTTTGTTTGAAGGAAGTAATAGCTGGGTAATTGCCCCAGAGAAAACAAAAAACGGAAAAGTAATTTTTGCAAACGATCCGCATATTGGTTTCTCACAACCCTCGGTATGGTACGAAGCTCATGTGAGTACCCCATCCTACGAAAAATACGGCTATCATTTAGCGGGAGTTCCGTTTCCTTTGTTAGGTCACGATCGTAATTTGGCCTATGGTTTAACCATGTTCGAAAATGATGATATTGATTTTTATTACGAAGAAATACACCCAAGCGATGACAATCAATATAAATATAAAGGGGAATGGAAAAACTTTGAAACTAGTACAAAAACCATCAAAGTAAAGGATGCGGACGATATTATTTTTTCTTTTAAAAAGTCTGTTCATGGCCCCATTTTAAATGGAATAGCAGATCAGATTAGTGGTGATAGGCCTGTAGCGATGAAATGGATTTATACCGAAGTTGAAAACAAAACCTTAGACGCCTTTTACGCGATTATTCACGCAAAAGGTCTTGAAGATTTTAAAACAGCTTTAGCAGCAATTCATGCCCCTGGTTTAAATATTATGTATGGTGATGCGAAAGACAATATTGCTTGGTTTGGTACAGCAAAACTTTATCAAATGCCTGATAGTGTCAATACCAAATTAATACTTAACGGCAGTACTGGCCAACAAGAACCATTGCGTTTTTTAAATTTTTCAGAAAACCCGCAAGCGATTAATCCTCCTTGGAACTATGTGTATTCCGCAAATAATCAAGCTGATTCAATTTTAGGGAAAATTTACCCAGGGTATTATCTGCCAGAAAATAGAGCCAAACGTATTGTTAGTTTATTAGAGGCAAAAAATGATTGGGATATGGTATCGGCCAGTAAAATGATTAATGATGTTACCTCGCCGGTCAACCCAGCTATTGCTGCCAATTTAATACCACTATTAGACACTTCAAAATTATCAGACCAACAAAGAGCAGCCTTAGGAGCATTAGAAATTTGGGATGGAACAGCAAATTTAGATAGCTATAATTCCACACTATATCATAGATGGATTTACTTTTTCTTAAAAAGTACGTTTCAAGATGAATTAGGAGATGAACAATTTAATCAACTTTTATCCACACACTTTGCTAAAAGAATGATTGCCCCTATGTCTGGAAAAACAGAATCTGTTTGGTGGGATAATATCAATACAGCAGCCATTGAATCCAGAAGTGATATTGCAAACACTTCTTTTTTGCAGGCCTACCAAGCTTTAGAAAATTCATTAGGTCAAAATTATACCAAATGGACATGGGACAAGGTGCATACCCTTGAACACCCGCATCCAATTGGGCAGGTGGAGGCGCTGCGCTCTTTTTTTAATGTAGGACCATTTCCCGTGAATGGTACCCGAGAGGTCATTAATAATATGTCGTTCAATTATACGGAAGATGAAGTTTATGAGGTTACTTCCGGCCCTTCTACGCGTAGAATTATTGATTTTTCGGATATAGAAAATAGCATTAGTATTTTACCCACCGGCCAATCAGGGAATATTTTTAGTCCACATTATCAAGACCAAGCAGGGATGTTTTTGAAAGGAGAGTTTAGAAAAATGATGATGAATAAAGTAGAGATACAACGACTATCAAAAAATAAACTTACATTTAGCCAAAAATAATTTCTTTGTGGTTGTGCTTATGAAAAAGAAAATTTTTCTTTTATTTCTTCTCAATTTAAATTTTGGATTCGTAACGACCGCACAGACCTCTTTGGTAGATGTTTACAATTGGTTTGATTCAATCCATGGTGATGAGAATGCTGAATTGTATAGTGGAATTTTATTTGTAGACGAATTTAAAGTAACCAATGAAAAACATCGCTTTTTTAAAACTGATAGTTTTGTAAACGGTACAGTATCATACAACGGAAATACGTATTACCATCAAGACCTAAAGTACGATTTATTGAATGATGAATTACTAGTAAAACCCAAGACCGCAACGAGTGCCTTAATCCTCCAAATAGTAAAAAACAAAATTGATAGTTTTAGTTTAAAGGATCAAAAATTCATTAAACTTAATGCTAATTCAAGCCGCAGTTCTGATTCAGAATTTTATGAGAAACTTTCCGAAAATAAAATTATTCTTTTGTTAAAGAAACATTCGGCCATCAACTTAGGCCCAAGGAACGAAGTATTGTATTACGAATTTAGATACAAATCTAAATTTTTTATCTATTATAAGAATGAGGTCTTTCCAGCAAATACAAAAAATGACATTATTGCAGCATTTCCCGAACAAAAAAAGATGATTAGAAAATCCTTTAAAAAGAATAAGCTTTTAAGAAAAGCAAATCCTGTTAGTTTTATGCAATATTTGAGTGATGAACTTGAAACTTTTCACTCAAACTAAAGGAAGTATGAAACTATTTTTAAGTCTGTTTTTTTTTATCGTCTTGTGCAACTTAAATGCTCAGAATAATAAAAAACTAATTACCCTTAGCTTTACCAACGAAACCAAACAAGAAGTTTTTAGTAAAATTGAAAATACTACGAGTTATTCATTTTTCTACATAGACAAATGGTTAGATACTCGTGTGTTTTCAGGAGACTTTAAAGCAGTGCCGATTGAAACTATTTTAGACTCCCTTTTTACGGATTCAGAATTAAATTTTATAATTCTTGAAGACACAAAGGTTATTCTAACACAGAATAATTTGATTTATGATGAGCTTCCTGATCGATTTTTTGGAGATTCTTTACAAAAGAATACCCAGATAATTACGCAAACAGCTATTAACCCAGTATTGGTAAATAAATCAAAAATCAACACCAATACCACTATTGAAACTTTTAAAATTGGTAGAGAGCAAAAGAATACCACAAGAAACAGTTACGAATTAAAAGGTTATATAACGAACGAAGAAAGTCTAGAACCCATAATAGGGTTATCGATTTTAGTAGAAGGGACAAATATTTTTACGATCACTGATGCCAATGGCTTTTACAAAATTCAACTCCCTATAGGAGAAAACATACTTGATTTTAAATCGATGGGGATTGAAAACGTAAAAAAAAGAGTTATTATTTACAACAATGGAGAGCTTAATGTGAGGTTACGTGAAGGCTTTGAGTTGCTAAATGAAGTTATTGTGCAGGCTGATGCGAATAGGAATATAGACGAAACAACAGGTGGTACTGTTTCGATTGATGTTGAAGAATCAAAAAACATTCCGTTAGTGCTAGGAGAGCGAGATGTTTTGAAAGTAGCCACAACATTACCAGGCATTTCTACAACAGGCGAAGGATCTGAAGGATTTAATGTTCGAGGAGGAAATTCAGATCAGAATTTAATTTTATTTGATGATGCAGTTATTTACAATCCTCAACATTTTTTCGGAATTTTCTCAGCCCTAAATCCTTTTGCTCTTGGGAGTGTTAATATTTATAAGGGGAGCATGCCTTCTGAATTTGGAGGTAGACTTTCATCTGTTTTCGACATTAAAACCATTAATGGAAATAACGAAAAAATAGTGGGTGAAGGTTCCGTAGGACCTGTAACTAGTAATATACTATTAGAAGTTCCGGTAGTTAAAGGAAAATCATCTTTAATATTTGGTGGTAGAGCTGCCTATTCTAATTGGCTTTTGAAATCTTTAAATGAAGAGTCGCTAAATAGTAGTGAAGCTTCTTTCTATGATTTTTTGGTGAGTTATAACCATAAAATAAATGATAATAACAACATTAAAGCAACAGCTTATATCAGTAGAGATGATTTTAGTATTGCTTCAGATTCTCTCTTCGGCTATGAAAACAAAATAGTTTCCTTAAAATGGGATCATAAATTTAGCGACAGAAGTTCAGGAAACATCGTAGTTTCAAACAGCCAATATATTTTTGATATTGGTTTTGAAAGTGATCGAAATAATGATTTTTTATTAGACTATAAATTAAATGAAACAGAAGCCAAGATAAAGGCTAATTACGCTTTTAATTCTAAATTTAAGCTAGATTTTGGCCTTTCTACGAAACTCTACACGATCAATCCTGGAAACAGAACCTCAAGGAAGTTCAACAATACAAGCCCTAACAATAGCGGAAGAACGCGCTTTGGAATCTGCAGTTTTTGTTTCAAGAAATTTTGATCTTAATGAAAAACTTTCTTTTGAAACGGGTTTAAGGTATTCATTTTATGTAGCCTTAGGTGAGAGTGTGCAAAGAGAGTTTCAATCTGGCGAGCCCAGAAATGAAGATACCGTAATCAATACCATAAATTACGATAGAAATGAAGTTATAAAAACCTACGGAGCACCAGAAATAAGGCTGTCTGGGAGGTACAAGTTTTACCAAGATTTAGCTTTAAAAATGAGCTACTCTAACACTGTTCAATATATCCATAGGCTATCAAACAATGTAACAGTTTCTCCCATTGATACTTGGAAACTATCTGATTTAAATATTGAACCACAACGAGGACAACAGGTATCATTAGGCCTATTTAAAAATTTTGAAAGTAATATTTACGAAGTAAGCCTAGAAGGTTTTTACAAAAAATCTACCAATATTCTCGATTTTAAAACAGGTGCTGAATTGTTATTGAATGAAAATATAGATACTGAAGTACTTCAAGGCGAGGGAAAATCATATGGTGTAGAATTTCTTTTAGCTAAAAATGTAGGGAAATTTAACGGTTGGTTGGGGTATACGTATTCAAGATCATTTTTAAAGCTTGATAGTGCGTTTGATGAAGAACGAATAAACGAGGGTAATTTTTTTGCATCTAATTTTGATAAACCACACGATTTTAGTTTCGTGGCAAATTATAAGTTTACGAAAAGATTCAGTTTAGCGACTAATTTTGTGTACCAAACAGGTCGCCCTATTACAGTACCTGTCGGTAATTTTTCTTATAACAATAATGAATATGTTGTGTTTAGTGACCGCAATAGTTTCAGGATTCCTGATTTTATTCGCTTAGATTTGGGCTTTAATATTGAAGGCAATCATAAAAAACAAAAATTAGCACATAGTTTTTGGACCTTTTCAATTTATAATGTATTGGGTAGAAATAACCCTTTTTCTGTGTTTTTTATTAATGAAGATGATCAAATAAAAGCAGTGCAAACTTCAATCTTTGCGATACCAGTACCATCGATCACCTATAATTTTAAATTTTAAATGGCAATGAAAATGAATAAAATGCGCCATGCTTATAATAGCCTCATTCTTGTGTTTTTCCTTTTTGGTTGTACTGAAGTAATTGTAATTGAAACGCAAGATTTTGAAGATATATTAGTGATTAGCGCTAATATAACAAGTGAAGCGAAGCAGCAAGAAATAAATATTAGTAGAACTTATAAAGTAGGTTTTCAAGATATAAGAGAAAGTGGTGCAAGGGTAATGGTCACGGATGATTTAGGGGCTAATTTTGAGTTTAGTGAAAGTACCCCAGGTACCTATATTTCTGATGTTGTTTTTTCAGCGGATTTAGATAGGAATTATAAACTAAATGTAACCACTACCGATGGCAACAGCTATAGTTCTGAATCAGTTTCACCTATTAATACCGCATTTCTGGAAGATGTAAGAGTTGAAGCCGTTACCGATAATAACGGGGAAGAAGGATTAGCTATAAGGGTAGATAGCTTTGATCCAGAAGAAAAAGCCAGATATTTCAGGTATGAGTATGAAGAAACTTACCTTATTCAATCCTTATTTAACAATAGTAGAGATTTAATTATTGTTTCAGAAAATCCACCAACTTTTGAAACTGTTCCAAAATCTAAAGAAGAAAATATTTGTTATAATACCGTCTTTTCAAATGATATTTTGATAGCTAGCTCTGATCAAACCACTGATGGGCGAGTTACAAATTTTCAACTTAATTTTATACCACGAGATGATCTGAAAATAAGAAGAAGGTACAGTATTTTGGTGCATCAATTTGTGCAATCTAGAGAAGCCAATGCCTTTTATAAATCACTTCTAGATTTTTCAAGTAATGAAAATTTATTTATACAAACGCAACCCGGGTTTATTTCGGGAAATATAAAATCAGATAACACCAAGGCAAAAGTTTTAGGTTTTTTCGAAGTTTCTATGCTGAGCTCAAAACGTATCTTTGTTAATTTCCGTGATGTTTTTCCTGAAGGCTTGGCTTCTAAATATACCTTAGGTTGTGGTGTTGAAGAATTTGATTCATCTCGCTATGACGTTTTAATATCGCGCTTAAAAGGAGGAAGGGTAAAATTTTTAAGTTTTGAACAAGATACAGGTACCTACAAAGTTTCTCGAGATATATGTGTAGATTGCACCCTACATGGAACAAATATAAAACCCGATTTTTGGATAGATTAACCTTTGAACCATGAATATGAAGAAAAATACTGTATTCTTTTTTCTCTTTTGTGCGATTTTCGTTCTAAAAGCCCAGAATATACAGCATGATGATATAAAAACAGTTCTCAATACATTAGATCAAGAAGCGGCTTTCGTGACTTATAACACTAATGTACTGTTAGTTGGCGAATCATTTTTTTATAAATTTCACGCTTTAAATAAAACCAATAAACCAAGTGTTATTAGTAGAATTGGGTATATAGAACTTGTCAATGAATCTTTAGAAGTTGTTGCTCGACAACAATTGCAGTTAATTAACGGTATGGCGTATGGCGATATTTTTATGCCAACTGCTATTCCTTCTGGGAATTACAAACTATTAGCTTACACGCAATGGATGAAGAATTGGGGGGTTGATAGTTTTTTTCAATCTGACATCACTATTATTAATCCGTTTCAATCGAATCAAAAAGCTATTTTAAATAATTCTGCAGCGGCTATAGCGCCTATTTCTCATTTAAGAACGGAAACAAATAACATTGGACTTAGCTTTCAATTAGAAAAAGATGTGTTTTCAAAAAGAGAAAAGGTTAGGGTAGATTTCAATAGTAATACTGATGATGTTATCCATGGAAATTACACGATGCTGGTAAGAAAAAAAGAATCGCTATCGAATACATTTCTAGCCCTTCCTACAACGAAAGCAAAGCCTACACCTAAAGCATTACCCAATGCTACATTTTATGTTCCAGAAATGCGTGGTGAACTTGTTTGCGGTAAAATTATTGCAAAGAAGAATCTTCTACTTATTGATAATAAAAAAGTAGCCTTAAGTATCTTAAATACAGATTATCAGTTGAAAATAGCCAGTACCGATAGTAACGGTAATTTTTGTATTTCGATTTCCGATAACCCCTTAGATAAAAAGGGTATCTTACAAGTTTTGGGAGATGATGAGGGTAATTATGACATCGTTTTAAATGAAAAATCTGGCATTGATTATGGGCAGCTGGTATTTAAAAAATTTGAGTTAGATGCTAGCATGAAGCAAAGCATATTAAATCGTAGTATTCATAACCAAATAGAGAATGCATTTTATAGCATAAAGCCCGATACCATAAAAATGCCAACGAAAAGGCTCCCGTTTTATGGAAAAGTGGGAACAACCTATCTCTTAGATGACTATACTCGATTTCCTAGCTTTCGCGAAACGGTCATTGAAATAATTAGTAATGTAAGAATCACTAATAAAGGTTTGAATAAAAATGATATCCTAGTGACTGGGATTAAGGAAAATTATAATGACGGTGCCTATAAACCATTAATTGTTGTGGATGGTATTGTTGTTCAAGATGTAGATGACTTGATAGGGTATAATGCCAATAAGATTAAAAGTATCACGGTAGTTAGGGAAAAATACATGGTGGGCGCTTATGTATTCGCCGGAATTTTTGATGTCATAACTTTTGAACAAGATTTTGCCCAAACCTACGCGAATTCAAAAAACAAAGAAATTATTTTCAATACCAATGTAAATCATAAAGTATATTTCAAACAACAATACGAAAGTGCCGTCGCTGAAAAATATAGTCATATTCCAGATTACAGGCATCAATTGTATTGGAACCCTGAATTTACTGTTTCAGCACCGGAAACTACTTTTGACTTTTATACCTCAGATGTTTCTGGTGTTTTTCAAGTAACACTTTTGGGATTTTCTAAGTCTGGAAAATTTATTCAAGTACAAAGAAATTTTGAAGTGGAATAATTTTTTGTAATGAACAACTTACAAAAATATTTTCCTATTTTTAGAGAAAATACAATCCATGCTTACAAAAGTTTTTGGGAGTGCCGTCTTTGGTGTTGAAGCGACGACCATCACCGTTGAAGTAAATATTGATAAAGGCGTAGGGTACCATTTAGTGGGACTACCAGACAATGCCATCAAAGAAAGTAACTACAGAATTGCTGCGGCTTTACAAAATAATGGCTTTAAAATTCCCGGCAAAAAACTGACTATAAATATGGCGCCCGCCGATTTACGTAAAGAAGGTTCGGCTTATGATTTAACCTTAGCAATAGGTATTTTAACAGCGTCAGGACAAATAAAATCTGATTCCGTAGAAAAGTATATTATTATGGGTGAACTATCGCTGGATGGTAGTTTACAACCTATAAAAGGTGCTTTACCTATTGCCATAAAAGCAAAAGAAGAAGGTTTTACGGGGTTTATTTTACCTGAAGATAATGCAAGAGAAGCAGCGATAGTTAACGGCTTAGAGGTATACGGCATTAAAAATATTAAAGAAGTTATTGATTTTTTTGACAAAGCAACACCCTTACCACAAACCATTATTGATACGCGAGCAGAATTTTATAAAACCTTAGATTTTCCTGAGTTCGATTTTTCGGATGTCAGAGGTCAAGAAAGTATTAAACGTTGTATGGAAATTGCCGCTGCTGGCGGACATAATATTATTTTAATAGGTCCTCCTGGTGCGGGTAAAACAATGCTAGCCAAACGTTTACCTTCTATTTTACCACCCATGACCTTACACGAGGCTTTAGAAACGACAAAAATTCATAGTGTAGTCGGTAAAATAAAAAATATGGGACTCATGAATCAACGGCCTTTTCGAAGCCCACATCATACCATATCCGATGTAGCTTTGGTTGGCGGAGGGGCATATCCACAACCAGGGGAAATATCTTTATCGCACAACGGCGTTTTGTTTTTAGACGAATTACCCGAGTTTAAACGTGGGGTTTTAGAAGTCATGCGTCAACCATTAGAAGATAGAGAAGTTACTATTTCAAGAGCTCGTTTTACGGTAACCTACCCTAGTAGTTTTATGTTAGTGGCGAGTATGAATCCGAGTCCGGGCGGTTATTTTAATGATCCGGATGCACCGGTAACTTCCTCTCCGGCAGAAATGCAACGCTATTTGAGTAAAATTTCTGGCCCACTATTAGACCGAATCGACATTCATATAGAGGTAACTCCTGTACCCTTTGAAAAACTCTCTGAAGAACGCAAAGGTGAGGGGAGTGTAGCCATTAGGAAACGGGTAACTGCTGCTCGGGAAATTCAGACGAAACGTTTTGAGGAAATGGAAAATGTGCATTACAATGCGCAAATGAATACCAAGCATATTCGGAAATACTGCAAAATGGACGATGCCTCGAAAGAACTCCTAAAAAACGCTATGGAACGCCTAAACTTATCCGCTCGCGCATATGACCGAATTTTAAAGGTAGCTAGAACAATTGCAGATTTAGATGCAGCAGAGGATGTTACGGGTGTGCATATCAGCGAAGCCATTCAATATAGGAGTTTGGATCGCGAAGGTTGGTTGGGGTAGAAATATACCTTTAAGCGTCCAAGCTTTTAATTGACTTTAATTAAACCTCAATTTCTTGACCTTGAACAGCCAAATCAATAGGAAAATCATAATTTACACTGCTCATAAAAGTTTCGAACATTTCAGTTCGTTCGTCATCAGTATTCGTTGGATCATGATGAAACATAATTAAGTGTTTGGCCTTTGCCCTTGAACAAAATTCTGCGGCCATTTCAAGTGAACTATGTCCCCATCCCACTTTGGTCTGGTAATCTTTTAAACTGTATTGTGAGTCGTGAATAAGAAGATCAGCTTGGTACGCCAAATTAAATCCGGAAACCCAATCATCCTCAGGAAAAAGATGTGATTTTCCAATTACAGGTTCGTGATCAGGCATATAGGTTATTGATTTGGATCCACACGTTATACGGAAACCAACTGTTGGCCCAGGATGACTTATGTATTCTGAAGATATTTCAAATTTTCCAATTCTAAAATTTGTATTTGGTAACTCTTTTATGATAAGTGTTGCAGGTATATCTCTTAATGGTATCGGAAAAAGTGGTGGCGACAAAAATCGATTTAATCTAGATTGTAGCGATTCTGGGCTGCCGCTAGGCCCCCAAATATGAACCTCCTTTTTGGGATTAAACAATGGCTTACAAAATGCCAGTCCTTGTATATGATCCATATGTAAATGAGTCAATAAAATATTGATGCTATTGGCTTTATAATAGTGATCAAAATCGATACCTAAAATTCCAGTACCTGCATCAACAATGATTCGTTCATCGCCATGAATGACTTCTATGCAAGAAGTATTTCCCCCATACGTTTGATTTGTTGGGGAAGAAGTTGGATATGCTCCTCGTGTACCATGTAGTTTTACTTTCATCGTATAACTTCATTATCCCAGAAAATTGCCATGGCTCCTGAAAATACATTAGACCTCCCTATTATGGGAATAGAGGTTACTGATATTTTAGTTGATTTGCCGTTCAAGGATTTAATCCAAAAGGTTTTGTGAGCCGGAACCTTATTTCTTATGGTTTGCACTAAAGGAAGTTCTAATGGACTTAAATCCTTACCATCTTCATCATACGGAAAAAATGAAGTACCCCAATCATCTACTGGCATAGCGCCAGTATCTTCAAATTTTTTACCAAGTATTCCTTCAGCCGGTTCGTTGTAAAATAGTAAAGTTCCTTCAGGATTTACAATAAAAACGGGTACCGTAAGGCAATCTGCTAACTGTCTGCTTAAAATAATTTCAATTTCGTGTGCAGGCATAGGACGGAAATTTAGCAGTGATACCTCTAAATATAAGAAAAATTGTTCAAATGGTCTATAGTTGTCTCAAGAATAAGTAGTTACGTCCTAAAAGAATTGATGGCTGAATTTAAAAATTTATGCCCTCCTTGCTAGGCTCACCTTGTAACATAATACCCGATAGTGAGGATAGGCCATCTGTGATTAAACCTGTATTTAATATATAGAGGTAAGTTCTTAAAGAAAAAAACCAACAACAAGCAACGAAAAACAAAAGTGTTTTCCTATTCACTTTTAGCCCTTCACTATTAACATTATTAGAAGTAATCAAGGTTACACCAAGTTTTTACTATATCTTTTGGCACTAAATTAAGGGTATGAGCAAATATTTCATAGTATTCGTATTTTTTATGGGTGTACTACCCTTAAAGGCGCAAAACATTTCTGCACCTGAATTGTTAGATAAAGCAATAGCTTTTCACGATCCTAATGGTCTTTGGAGCAGGCTTCAAGGAAAATTATTTATAAGCATGAGTTATCCAGACGGTAGAGAAAGACATAGTGAAATTAAAATTGACTTACCAAAACAATACTTTGAATTAACTTCAACAACCGAAGGGAATACCCTGGTACAGATTATAGATAAGGAAGATTGTGTGCTAAAGTTAAACGGAAGTACCAAAATATCAGAGAAGGATTTAAAGGCTCATCGGCTGAGTTGTGAACGTGCTCAGATGATGAAGAACTATTACCTTTATTTATACGGCCTTCCCATGAAATTGAAGGATGACGGCACGTTTTTAGATGCTAAAGTACAGCGTAAAGCATTCAAGGGAAAAGAATATTTAGTCCTAAAAGTTAGCTATGATGAAAGTGTAGGGAAGGATATTTGGTATTTTTATTTTGATCCAGTGAGTTATGCCATGGAGGTCTATCAATTTTTTCATGATGAGTCTATAAACGATGGAGAATATATTCTCCTCAGTGAATTGGAAACTATAGGTACTATAAAAATGCCAAAAAAACGCGAATGGTATTATAATAAAGATGATAAACATTTAGGAACTGACACGCTTACCAAAACTTCAATACTAAACTAAAATCCTTTGAATCAAGGCTTTATGTTATTTATTAGGTCGCTAAAATTTTTCGAATGTATACGGCTTAAATTCATAGGTAAATGCCATTTTAACCAAGCAGCAACCACGAAAACCGACCATTTAAAAATTGAACGCCATCACTTATAAAGTCTTTACAGTCGCTTTCAAGCCTTCAACAATGGCCTCAATATTTTTTACTGTTTCTTTAGGGTAGTATTTGATGACCACATGCGGAATTCGGATGGTAGTAAATCCGTTTTTAAAAGAGTGCATCGCCTCTTCTAAATCAACAATGGCTTGTTCATGTGAAATGGTGTTATAATCGGTGTCAATCTCAATATTAAGTTTTACACGTGATATAGCCAAATCAATTGATTTTTTTCCATCCCACCATTCCAACATCGAAGTAATTCCGATGGCTTTAAGGCCGTAATACAGTTGTACGGCTTCAACAGGGGTCTTTTTCAAAGAGACTAATTTGTCTATTCTCATTTTATGCTGTTTGCAGAGTTCTACTCCGTAGGTGTCAAAGGCATTTTTATGATCAATATAACTTAGTTCTTTATTACATTCTAAACATTTCATAAGTAGGTTAAATAGGTATTCGGGATTATTATAACCGTAACTTTTTAAGAATAGTATATGAAGCTTTAAAATTTTAGACGAATGACATTTTTTTAGATGAACAGCACTCCATAATGCCGTTCATCTATAGTTTGTAGTTCATTTTTTTCTTGGCAAGATTCAAATGCTTTTCATTTGTTCTCTTTATATTTACCTACAAATCAATCTTTGGTATGACGAAACAGATGATAATACTTATGCTGGTGTTTTCGATAGGTGCTTGCAAGCAGCAAAAAGAGAAATCAGCTTTACCTAAAAAAACATTGGAAGCTCCAGTGTTAACTTTTAAAGAAGCCAACAGATTAGCTAGTTTGCCATTAGAATGCATGCAGGTAGAATACCCCAATAAGCTCAATCAATCACTTCATGATGCTACTCACATTGCTACACCAAAGAATTTACATCCTGCATTTTATGGGTGTTATGATTGGCATTCTTCCGTTCACGGACATTGGTCTTTGGTGTCATTATTAAAGCAATTTCCTAGTTTGCATAGCGCTGCAACAATTCGTCAAAAATTGACCGAAAATATGTCAGAAGCTCATATGTTACAAGAAGTGGCTTATTTTAAAATGGAAGGCAACAGTACGTTTGAACGTACCTATGGTTGGGCATGGATTTTAAAATTGGCAGAAGAACTTCATACCTGGGATGATCCTTTAGCCAGAGATTTGGAGCGTAATTTACAACCTCTTACGGACCATATTGTAGAAGCCTACAGTAGTTTTCTTCCTAAATTAAATTATCCTATTCGGGTTGGGGAACATACCAATACGGCATTTGGTTTGCGGTTGGCGCTAGATTATGCTGAGCGCCTAAATAATGAGGAGTTTATCCAAGTCATTAAAACAACTGCATTGCGATTTTATGGGCTTGATGCAGCTTGTCCACTAGATTGGGAGCCCAGTGGATTTGACTTTTTATCTCCGTGCTTAGAAGAAGCTAATTTAATGCGAAGTTTATATACTCCAGAAGCGTTTAAAATTTGGTTTGATGCTTTTTTACCCGAATTAACAGATCCAGAATACAGGTTGCGACCAGGAGAGGTTTCCGACAGAACCGATGGTAAATTGGTGCATTTAGATGGATTAAATTTTAGTAGGGCTTGGTCTTTGTATGGCATTGCAAATACACTACCTGAGTATACTCATTTAAAAAATATAGCTGCCGAACATATTCGCTATTCCCTACCTAACATTGTCGATGGTAATTACAGCGGCACACACTGGTTAGGTAGTTTTGCATTACACGCCTTAAACCAAAGTAAATAACATGTTTAAAAAACTAGGTCCTGGAGTTTTAGTAGCCGCTGCCTTTATCGGTCCGGGGACAGTTACCGCCTGCACCTTGGCAGGGGCAAAATTTGGTTACGCCTTACTTTGGGCAATGCTACTTTCTATACTGGCTACCGTAGTGTTGCAAGAAATGGCAGCACGTCTGGGCATTATAAGTCAGCAAGGATTAGCGGATGTCATTAAATCTGAACTAAAAACACCCTGGATAAAATATACCATTATTGTGATTATTTTAGGGGCTATTGTGATTGGTAATGCAGCCTATGAAGGTGGTAATATAAGTGGCGCCACTTTAGGACTAGAAGCTATTTTTGGAATAGAATATACTAAATTTTACCCTTTTAGTATCGGAATTATTGCATGTGCTTTATTGTACTTTGGAAATTATAAAGTACTTGAAACCGCCTTAGTTTCATTAGTTATTTTAATGAGTGTATCGTTTTTAATAACCGCAATAATCACCAAGCCAGATATGGGAGCTATTCTTCAAGGTTTATTTGTTCCATCAGTTCCGGAACAGAGTATTTTAACGATTATGGCATTGGTGGGTACCACGGTAGTACCTTATAATTTGTTTCTGCACGCCTCTTTGGTTAGTGAAAAATGGACGAAATCAGATCTACAACCTGCACGCTGGGATACGATAGTGTCTATTACTCTAGGCGGTTTGGTTTCCATGGGAATTATGATCGCCGCAACCACCATCCCAAATAAAGACATCCGTAGTGTGCTAGATTTAGCTATGGGTTTAGAACCCTTGTATGGCAGTGCAGCTAAATATTGTATCGGAATTGGACTTTTTGCTGCCGGCATTACTTCTGCCATAACGGCACCCTTAGCAGCTGCTTATGTAGTTAATAGTTGTTTTGGTTGGAAAGCCTCCTTAACCGATTGGCGTTTCAAATTGGTTTGGATGTTGATTATAGGCTTAGGCGTTTTTTTCTTATCTTTTGGCATAAAACCCATAGAAATTATAAAATTCGCGCAAATAGCAAACGGAATTTTATTACCCATTATAGCTATTTTTTTAGTGTGGGTTGTCAATCGAAAATCGGTCTTAGGAACCTATAAAAATAATGTAATTCAAAACAGTGTGGGCATCTTAATTATTGTGATAACCTTAATTTTAGCCATAAAAACTATAGGAACCGTCTTAGGATATTCAAATGTATAAGTATTCTATTGATATCAATGCAGATTTAGGCGAAGGTGTAGGGAACGAAGCGCAATTAGTTCCTTATTTATCGTCTTGTAACATCGCTTGCGGAGGTCATGCTGGTGATGAAAAATCAATGCGAAATACTATTCAGTTAGCGAATCAGCATCAAGTAAAAATTGGGGTACATCCCTCATATCCTGACACCAAAAACTTTGGAAGGCTTTCCATACAAATGACGCCAAAGGCTTTCATTGAAAGTATCACAAGTCAAATTTCTAATTTTAAAACACTTTGTGATCAAGAAAAAGTAGTACTACATCATATTAAACCTCATGGTGCTCTATACAATGATGTAGCCAAAAATGCAGACTTGGCTAAGATTTTTTTAAGCGCCATTTCACCCTTTAAAAAGGAATTAAAATTGTATGTTCCTTTTGCTTCGGAGATTGCAAAAATGGCTTTAAAGGAAGAATTTACCCTAGTGTATGAGGCTTTTTTAGACCGAAATTACAATGATGATTTGAGTTTAGTTTCTCGGCAGAAAAATAATGCCATACTTGAAAATCCACCTGAAATTTTAGCGCAGCTTTTAAGTATTGTAGAAGACCAACAGCTCAAAACAATCACAGGTAAATTTGTAAAAATAAATGCAGAAACCTTTTGTATTCATGGCGATACTGATGCTGCTCTTGAAATTTTAACGTATCTTCATAGGAATGTTTCAAACCATCAAATTAGTATAAAATAGTGAAAAAACATCCCATTTCTATCCGACCCTTTGGTGTACATGCTGTTTTAATTGAATGGCCTGAAAAAGTTGAAGAAGCTATTCTCAATGATATCTTATCGTTTATAGCGCATTTAAGGCAAAACTGTCTAAAAGAAGGCAATTGGGAATTGGTGCCGGCGTACAACTCACTGACGCTAATTTTGCGGTATGATACTATTAATTTTGATACTTTTAAAGTTCAACTAGAAGTTTGGTATGCTGAAAAAAAAGATGTTCGTGCTCTTCAAAACTACCTGTGGCGTTTTCCTGTATGTTATGATGATTCCTTTGGAATTGATCTCGAAGAAGTGGCCCAAAAGTTAAATTTAAGTGTGGCATCACTTATTGAAAAACATACTGAAAATGTGTATACGGTTTACGGTATAGGTTTTTTACCGGGTTTTATGTATTTGGGAGGTTTACCTAAAGATTTAGAAATTCCCCGAAGAGCAGCTCCACGTGCTAAAGTATTAAAAGGGGCAGTAGGCTTGGCTGGAAAACAAACAGGTATTTATCCCCAAGAATCTCCTGGAGGATGGAATATTTTAGGCAATTCAACAGTGCCTATTTTTGATCCTAAAAAAGATACCCCATGTTTAGTCAAAGTAGGGGATAAAGTTCAATTCTACTCTATTTCAAGAGCGGAGTATGACTTGCATAAAATTGAGGCTGAAGTAGGAATTTATCAAATGGAAAAAATTAAAATCGATGCTTAAAGTTTTAAAATCGGGTTTTTATACGACAATTCAAGATATTGGCAGGTTTGGCCTGAGAGATAAGGGTGTACCTATTTCCGGAATTATGGATATTGAAACCGTATTTAAATTAAATACTCTTTTAGAAAATCAAGAAGATGCTGCCGTTCTAGAAATAACAATGACAGGACCAACCTTAGAGTTTGAAGAAGACACCTTTATTACCCTTGGGGGTGCCGAATTTTCAATGACTTTAAATAATGAACCGGTAGAGAATTTTACAGTGCTAAAAATTAATTCAGGTGATATTCTCTCTTACGGACGATTAAAAAAAGGATTTAGAGGGTATTTAGCTGTAAAAGGTGGTTTTACCTCAAAAAAGGTATTACAAAGTAGATCGTACTACCCATCTATAAACCCTAAAGGGCTTATCAAAGATAGAGCGGTCATTCCCTATGAGAAAACAACTGTGTTTCAACCTAAATTGTCAGAAATGAAAGTTGATGATCATTTAGACGAAAAGTTGTTACTTGTTGGAAAGGGCCCAGAGTTTACAATGCTTTCTGATAAGCAATTAGAGCATCTTTTTTTTAAAGAATTTAGCATCGCAAATGAAAACAACCGCATGGCTTATCAGTTGAATGAATCCATAAGCGGACATAAGGTTTCTATGTTAACCTCAGCAACATTGCCTGGTACCGTTCAATTTACACCCAATGGAAAACTAATAATTTTAATGAAAGACGGACAAACCACAGGCGGTTATCCAAGAATTTTACAACTTACCGATAAAGCAATTTCTGTGCTAGCACAGAAAAAAGCTGGAGACCTTGTGTTGTTTAAACTGATTTAAAACAGATTTTTAATCATTTTTGCATATTTTAAGGGTAAGGTATATGGCGGGTAACGCAGCGGAATATCTAACCAAGTTCCTTTTTTAACAATGGCCTTAGAATGGGAAAATAAATCGAACGAAGTTCTTCCATGATAAGCACCTATTCCACTAGGTCCAACGCCACCAAAAGGCAATTTTTTATTCGTAATTTGAATGATAGTATCATTTATAGCACCCCCACCAAAACTGTATTTTTTTAGTAATTTATTCTGAAAATCTTTATTATTACTGAAGATATACGTAGCTAATGGCTTGCCGTAACTAGCAATATACCTATGGAGGTCATTTTCATTTTCATAAGCAAGAATAGGCAGAATAGGGCCAAAAATTTCACCTTTCATTAATTTACTGTCTCGTTTAGGTTCATCAACAAGCGTGGGAGCTAAATAGTTGTCAGCGTCATTTTTTTCACCCCCAAATAGGATGCTTTCGCCTGCTAACATTTCTACCAATCCTTGGTAGTGATTTTTACTAACCGTTCTCGCATAATCCGAAGATGTTTCAATCTGGTCTCCATAAAATTGGGTGATCGCCTTTTTCAACGCCTCTATAAGTTCAGTTTTAACCGAAGTATGCACCAAAATATAATCGGTTGCGATACAAGTTTGTCCAGCATTTAAAAACTTACCCCAAACAATACGTTTTGCGGCCACATCCATGGCAGCTGTAGGATCCACAATAGTCGGATTTTTACCACCAAGCTCCAAGGTTACTGGGGTTAAATGTTTGGCTGCACTTTCGTAGACAATTTGGCCCACGCGTGTGCTTCCTGTAAAGAAAATATAATCCCATTTCTGAGCTAATAATTCTTGTGAGGTTTCAACACCACCTTCCACAACGCTTACATAATCTTCTGGAAAAACCTTTGCAATAATTTCAGCGACAATCTTAGAGGTATTAGGGGTAATTTCAGAAGGTTTAATCACTGCTGTATTTCCTGCAGCAATAGCTCCAATTAAAGGGGCAATGGCTAACTGAAATGGATAATTCCAGGGTGCTATAATTAAAACAGTTCCGTAAGGTTCTTTGTAGATATAATCGGATGATGGCCAATTTAATAAGGTACCGGATATTCTTTTTGGTTTCGCCCAAGTATGAAGTTTACGGATAGCGCTCTTTAATTCGGCCATCACAAACTGTGTCTCTGCCGCCAATGTTTCAAACTTAGGTTTTTTAAAGTCAGCGTATAAAGCGTCACAAATAGCATCTTCTTGCAGTTCTATTTCTGTTAATAGTTTTTTTAGATACGCTTTTCGGAAGGGAATTTCCTTCGTTTGCTGTGTTTCAAAAAAAGTGCTGTGCTGATGTACTAATTGCTTCATCTTTCAAAAATAATTAAAAATAGATATATTTTTTGCCTTCATAAAGATATTCTATAGCTTCAAAAAACTACTAGAAAATTCAATTTTAAAAAAAACAATTGTTTGTAGCGTCTTGATACAAAAACGACACTACTTTTTTTAGCTTGTCGGAGCACTTTGAAGAGGCTTAAAAAAATGTTTAAATGTATTGACTATGGTACAAATGATGTAATTATATCACTGAATTACAAATAGTTATACTGTTTTAATTAAAATTGGATTTGGACTAGTACCTTTTGTTAAAAAATTAGTGAATTATAAACAATTACCTTTGAAAGTATAGAGAATAATGAAGAGAACTAGAAAATAGAAGCAGATAATTGAATGGAATTAAATAAATATAGCAAAACCGTTACTCAAGACCCTACGCAACCAGCAGCAAAAGCTATGTTATATGGAATTGGTTTTAAAGATGAAGACTTTGAAAAACCAATTATAGGCGTTGCTAGTACTGGCTACGAAGGAAATCCGTGTAATATGCATTTGAATGATCTAGCGAAGCTTGTAAAGCAAGGAATAAACGCTGAAGCTTCGGTAGGTTTAATTTTTAATACCATAGGGGTTAGTGATGGTATCTCTATGGGAACTCCTGGCATGCGTTATTCTTTGCCCTCCAGAGATATTATTGCCGACTCTATGGAAACGGTGGTGCAAGCCATGAGTTATGATGGTTTGGTAACCGTAGTGGGCTGTGATAAAAATATGCCTGGCGCCTTAATGGCGATGATACGCTTAAACAGGCCTTCTATTTTGGTGTATGGGGGTACTATTGCTTCTGGTTGCCATAATGACAAAAAATTAGATGTGGTTTCTGCCTTTGAGGCTTGGGGAGAAAAAGTAGCGGGAACGATGAAGGAGGATGAGTTTCAATGCATCATTAAAAAATCAATTCCAGGTGCTGGCGCTTGTGGCGGCATGTATACCGCAAATACGATGGCCTCTGCGATTGAGGCTTTAGGAATGGCATTACCCTATAATTCATCAAACCCTGCTATTAGTAAAAATAAAGAAGAAGAGTGCATTAAGGCAGGAAAAAGTATGTATCATTTATTAAAAAATGATCTAAAACCTTTAGATATTATCACTCGAAAATCAATTGAAAATGCGGTTCGCCTTATTACGATTATGGGTGGTTCTACCAATGCAGTACTTCATTTCTTGGCCATTGCGAGAGCAGCAGCTATTGACTTTAGCTTACAAGATTTTCAACATATTAGCGATACCACACCGTTTATTGCAGATTTAAAGCCAAGTGGAAAATACCTCATGGAAGACGTTCACCGAATTGGTGGCATCCCTGCGGTATTAAAATATTTATTGAAAAACGGACTATTGCATGGCGATTGTTTAACCGTTACAGGTAAAACCTTAGCCGAAAATTTAGCCGATGTGCCTGATTTAGAACAAGGACAAGATGTTATTAAGCCTTTAGATAATCCCATAAAAGCTACAGGGCATTTAAGAATGTTGTATGGAAACCTAGCGGAAAACGGTTCTGTCGCAAAAATAACAGGTAAAGAAGGTTTAAGGTTTCAAGGCAATGCCAAAGTTTTTAATAGCGAGTATGACGCTAATGACGGCATTCGCAATGGTCAGGTAAAAAAAGGAGATGTAGTGGTTATTCGCTACGAAGGTCCAAAAGGTGGTCCTGGAATGCCAGAAATGTTAAAGCCAACAGCGGCAATTATGGGTGCAGGTTTAGGTAAAGAAGTTGCGCTCATCACGGATGGTCGTTTTTCGGGTGGAACTCATGGCTTTGTGGTAGGGCATATTTCTCCAGAAGCTCAAGAAGGGGGCACCATAGCGCTCATTAATAATGGTGATATAATTACCATTGATGCCGAAACAAATTCCATTACTCTTGAAGTTTCTACGGAAGAATTGTCACAACGAAAAGCCTTATGGATTCAGCCTGAATTAAAGTTTAAAAAAGGAGTATTGTATAAATACGCACGCTCAGTTTCGTCTGCATCCCAAGGATGTGTTACAGATGAATTTTAAAATTATTGTTCATTTCCGTTCACACGGAAATCTTTATTCGAGATACTATGAGTACACAGACTATAAAAGAAAAAAAGTCAGAAAGTTCTTCAAAAACTGCGATAAAAATATCAGGTGCTGAGGCCATTATTCATTGCTTATTAGCAGAAGGTGTGGACTTAATATACGGGTATCCTGGTGGTGCTATCATGCCGGTTTATGATGAACTGTATAAATTTCAAGATAAGCTTACGCATATTTTAACACGTCATGAACAAGGAGCAACGCATGCAGCACAGGGTTATGCGCGTGTTTCTGGGCGAGTAGGGGTAGCCATAGCTACCTCAGGTCCTGGGGCGACGAATTTAGTTACTGGATTAGCAGATGCACAAATCGATTCTACACCTATGGTGTGTATTACGGGTCAGGTTGGCAGCCATTTATTAGGTTCTGACGCCTTCCAAGAAACTGATATTGTGGGGATATCAACTCCGGTGACCAAGTGGAATTATCAAATAACCAAAGCTTCAGAAATTCCGTTTATTATGGCCAAGGCCTTTTATATTGCTCGATCAGGTAGGCCTGGTCCGGTTTTAATTGACATAACCAAAGACGCTCAGTTTGATACCTTTGAATTTTCGTATGAAAAATGTACAGGTGTTCGCAGTTATAATCCGGTTCCAAAACCAGACATGACTCCAATAGGCCTAGCTGCGCAATGGATTAATGAAGCTAAAAAACCTTTTATCGTTTATGGTCAAGGAGTTATTTTGGGGCAAGCTGAAAATGAACTAAAAGAATTAGTTGAAAAAGCAGGAATTCCTGCCGCTTGGACTATTTTAGGCTTATCGGCTATGGATACTGATCACCCGCTCAACGTTGGTATGGTAGGGATGCATGGAAATTATGCACCCAATGTATTGACCAATGAATGTGATTTATTGATTGCTATCGGAATGCGGTTTGATGATCGCGTTACAGGAAATTTAGCGACCTATGCAAAACAGGCAAAGGTGATTCATTTTGAAATAGACCCGGCAGAAGTCAATAAAAATGTAAAAGCCGATGTGGCGGTTTTAGGGAACGCTAAAGAAACACTGCGGTTATTGCTCCCTAAAATAAAAGAGAATTCGCACGAGGCATGGCATAACGAATTCAAGAAAAAATACGAGATCGAATTTAAGGAAGTTATAGATAAGGATCTAAACCCTACAAAAGATGGCTTAACCATGGCAGAAGTCATTAAAGAGATTAACATCGCTTCAAATAACAATGCCATTATTGTAACCGATGTGGGGCAACACCAAATGGTGGCCTGCCGGTATGCAAAATTCAACCAGACCAAAAGTAATGTTACTTCTGGGGGACTAGGAACTATGGGCTTTGCCTTACCCGCTGCTATTGGTGCTAAAATGGGGGCCATAGATCGTGAAGTGGTAGCGATAATTGGGGATGGAGGCTACCAAATGACCATTCAAGAATTGGGGGTGATATTTCAACATCAAGTAGCTGTAAAAATCGTCGTCTTAAATAATGATCATTTGGGCATGGTGCGGCAATGGCAAGAGTTATTTTTTGAACGCAGGTATGCATCCACTGTCATGGTAAATCCTGACTTTGTAAAAATTGCAGAAGGCTACCACATTGAAGCCAAACGCGTAAGTGATCGCAAAAATTTAACAGCTACAGTTCAAGAAATGATGGCCTCAAATAAACCATATTTTTTAGAAGTAAAAGTAGAAAAAGAAGATAATGTTTTTCCGATGATTCCGACAGGAGCCTCAGTTTCAGATATTAGATTAAAATAACCAGTGGATCGCAATGGACAATTTTTTATTAAAGCGATAGAAAATTGAAAATTTAGATGGCTGTCTGAGCTTGTCGAAGACCTTCTTACTAAGCATTTCGACAAGCTCAATGTGACAAATTAGTGGACATTTAACAACAAAACTATGTAAACCTTAGGGTTAAAATAATAAGATCATAATAGCATAATGGAGAAAAAGTGGTTTACGATATCAATATATTCCGAGAATAATGTTGGATTATTAAATAGAATTTCGGGTATTTTTCTTAAAAGACATATCAATATAGAGAGCCTTAATGTTTCAAAATCTGAAATCCAAGATGTTTCTAAATTTACGGTAGTTGTTTTTATGGAAGAAGATCTTGCCCGCAAAGTAGTAGGTCAAATTGAAAAACAAATAGAGGTGATCAAAGCCTATTATCATGAAGATGATGATACTATTTATCAAGAATCTGTGTTGTTCAAAATAGCCTCAAACCTTTTGTTTGATGAACGTCAAATTCAAAATATCATCAAGGATAGTAACGCAACCATTGTTACTGTTTCAAGAGATTTCTTTGTTTTGGCAAAAACGGGTAGAAAACATGAAATAGACGAAATGTACCAGCAATTAGCACCCTTCGGAATCATGCAATTTGTTCGTTCGGGCCGAATAGCAGTCACCAAAGCAGAAATGCCGATATCATCACTTCTAGCAGCATTTAAAAAATAATACAAATCAATTTTAAAATAAACGAGTTTATACCATGGCAAATTATTTCAATACCCTTTCATTACGAGAAAAACTAACCCAATTAGGACAATGTAGGTTTATGTCAACCCATGAATTTACTGATGGTGTAGCGGCTTTAAAAGGTAAAAAAATTGTGATAGTAGGTTGTGGAGCGCAAGGTTTAAATCAAGGCTTAAATATGCGTGATTCTGGATTAGACATTTCCTATACGTTGCGTGAAGCCGCCATAAAAGAACAACGGCAATCCTTTACAAATGCGAAAGAAAATGGCTTTACTGTGGATACCTATGAGGCCTTAATCCCAACGGCAGACCTAGTGATCAATTTAACACCAGATAAGCAACACACGAGTGTTGTAAAAGCCATAATGCCGTTGATGAAAAAGGGTGCCACCTTGTCGTATTCACACGGATTTAATATCGTAGAAGAGGGTACACAAATCCGTAAAGATTTAACCGTTATTATGGTAGCGCCAAAATGCCCAGGTTCAGAGGTTCGGGAAGAATATAAAAGAGGGTTTGGCGTACCTACCTTAATCGCAGTACACCCCGATAATGACCCTCAAAATAAAGGGTTTGAGCAAGCCAAAGCCTATGCTGTAGCTACGGGTGGTGATAAGGCAGGAGTTTTAGAATCATCATTCGTTGCAGAAGTAAAGTCTGATTTAATGGGAGAACAAACCATTCTTTGCGGACTGCTACAAACAGGTTCCATTCTATGTTTTAATAAAATGATAGCGAAAGGTATCGATGCAGGATATGCCTCAAAATTAATACAATACGGCTGGGAAACCGTTACTGAAGGGTTAAAATATGGGGGAATAACCCATATGATGGATAGGTTGTCAAATCCGGCTAAAATAAAAGCCTTTGAATTATCAGAAGAGCTAAAAGACATTATGAGACCTCTTTTTCAAAAGCATATGGATGATATTATCGAAGGGGAATTTTCAAAGACCATGATGGAAGATTGGGCGAATGAAGATAAAAACTTATTAACTTGGAGAGCAGCTACAGGAGAAACTGCTTTTGAAAAAACGCCAGCTGGGAATGATAAAATATCAGAACAAGAATATTATGACCATGGGGTTTTAATGGTCGCAATGGTTAGGGCAGGTGTAGAATTAGCCTTTGAAGCCATGACCGAATCTGGTATTATTGCAGAATCTGCGTATTACGAATCTTTACACGAAACTCCTTTAATTGCCAATACCATTGCTCGTAAAAAATTATTTGAAATGAATCGCGTAATTTCAGATACGGCAGAGTACGGTTGTTATTTGTTTGACCATGCCTGTAAGCCATTACTTAGCGATTTTATGAAAAAAATAGATACGGATGTCATTGGCAAAAAATTTGCGGAAGGTAAAGGCAACGGTGTTGATAATGCCAAGTTAATACAGGTCAACAAAGCATTGCGATCGCATCCTGTTGAAATTGTTGGTGCACGATTAAGAGCTTCTATGACGGCCATGAAGCCAATTGTTTAAGCTCGCATCAATTATAAAAGGAGTAGAAATTTTAAAATAACAAACAAACAACTAGGAAAGAATTTCTTACAAGAAGATTGATTCCAGTTAGATTTGTGTTCTATACATTGAATAAAGTAACTATAGGCTAAACAAGATTTATTTGATATCTTGTTTTAAAAAAAATGAAAATGACTAAAACCACAATGAGAATTCCGGAAGAATTTCAAATGAATACGACCATAGAACAAAAAACCTATTTGGTAGATGGGGTATTAAAATCTTGGACGGGTGCAACTACTAAAGTGTATTCTACTATATCGTCTACCGAAACATATGAGCCAACCTTACTGGGAAGTATTCCAGATATGGGAGAAACCGAAGCCCTAGACGCCTTAGATGCTGCTACGGTTGCCTATGCAAGAGGGCAAGGCGTTTGGCCAACCATGCGTGTCAAAGACAGAATTGAATGTATGGTTGCCTTTGTAAAAAAAATGGAAACCAAACGGGAAGAGATTGTTAAATTATTGATGTGGGAAATTGGTAAATCATTACCCGATTCACAAAAGGAGTTCGACCGTACCGTGGAATACATTTATGATACAATTGAAGATTATAAAAAACTAGATCGTGATAGTGCTAAATTCCAAAAGCACGATGGCGTTTATGCCCATATAAAAAGAGGGCCACTTGGCGTAGTTTTATGTTTAGGACCCTATAATTATCCCCTAAATGAAACTTTTGCTTTGTTGATTCCTGCCATTATCATGGGAAATACAGCTATATTTAAACCTGCCAAGCATGGTGTTTTATTAATAACGCCTTTGTTAGAGGCTTTTCAAAGTTGTTTCCCCAAAGGAGTTATAAATATACTTTTTGGTAGAGGTAGGGCCGTAGCAGCCCCAATTATGAAAACGGGTAAAGTTGATGTGTTAGCCTTGATCGGAAATAGTAAATCCGCAAATGCCTTACAAAATCAACACCCGAAAAGTAACCGTTTGCGTTTGGTTTTAGGCTTAGAAGCAAAAAATCCGGCTATTATTTTACCAGATGCCGATTTAGATTTAGCGGTCGATGAATGTATCGCAGGAACCTTATCCTTTAATGGACAGCGTTGTACCGCTTTAAAGGTAGTGTACGTGCATGAGGATATTCTGCATGAATTCCATACACGTTTTGCCAAACGAGTTGATGAATTAAAATTTGGAAACCCTTGGGATGCTGGCGTAAAACTAACCCCTTTACCAGAACCCGAAAAACCAGCCTACATTCAAGGTTTAATTGATGATGCCCTACAAAAAGGCGCTAAAATAATCAATAAAAAAGGAGGAGAACATTCTGATAATTATATATGGCCCGCGGTTTTATACCCTGTGACCAAAGATATGTTGGTGTATCAGGAAGAGCAATTTGGTCCGGTAATTCCCGTATTGTCGTTTAAAGATATTGAAGAACCTTTGGATGATATGGCAGCATCGAATTACGGTCAACAAGTGAGTTTGTTTGGAAAAGATGTCTATGCACTTTCACCCTTAATTGATACCTTGGTAAACCTCGTGTGTCGGGTGAATTTGAACAGTTCATGCCAACGTGGTCCGGATGTGTATCCGTTTACGGGACGAAAAGATTCTGCACAAGCAACCTTGAGTGTGCATGATGCTTTACGTTCTTTTTCTATTAGAACTTTTGTTGCATTTAAAGACAATGATTTAAATACAGAAATTATTGAGCAGTTATTGGAGGCCAAGCTTTCAAACTTTGTAAGCACCGATTATATTTTGTAAATTTTAGTTAAATTTTTGAGTACAAAAAAAGCGGCCATTCCCGAAAATCAAAGAATGGCCGCTTTTAATAGTACCTCTAATCACTTTTAAACATGCTCAGCTAACCAATTACCAACTTCACTAGTTTTATACGCTTTGGCATTTTCTGCTAAATCTTCGGTTACGATGCCCTCTGCTAAAGATTTGTTCACTACCACACGAATAGCTTCAGCCTCTTCTACTAAACCAAAATCTTCAAATAACATGGCTGCTGATAAAACGGTGGCTAGCGGATTTGCGATATCTTTTCCTGCTGCCTGCGGATACGAACCGTGAATGGGCTCGTATAATCTTGCTTTTTCTCCGACTGAAGCAGACGGCATGAGTCCCATGGAGCCTGAAATAACAGAGGCCTCATCGGTTAAAATATCTCCAAATAAATTCTCAGTAATTATTACGTCGTACGAATTTGGCCATTGCACCAAACGCATGGCTACAGCGTCTACAAATTCATAAGAAACAGTAACTTCAGGATAGTCTTTTTCCATGGCTTGAACGGTTTCTCTCCATAATCGTGAGGATTCTAACACATTTGCTTTATCTACACAGCATAATTTTTTTCCACGTGTCATGGCCAATTCAAAGCCTTTTTTCGCCAAACGTTGAATTTCTACCCTGGTATAGGTCATCGTATCAAAAGCGGTATTGCCGTTATCCAATCGTCCTCGTTCCCCAAAGTAAATACCACCAGTCAGTTCTCTTAAAATAATTAAATCGGTACCTTCAATACGTTCTCTTTTTAAGGGTGATTTATCAATTAAAGAGGGAAAGGTAAAGGTTGGACGCACATTGGCAAACAGCCCTAATTTTTTACGCATTTTTAATAATCCTTGTTCTGGGCGAACTTTTGCCGAAGGATCATTATCGTATTTTGGGTGTCCGATAGCACCAAAAAGAACTGCATCAGCAGCTTCACAAATGGCATGAGTGCTATCAGGATAGGGTTCTCCACAAGCATCAATAGCTGCTGCACCTGTCAATGCTGGTGTCCAAGTGATTTCATGCTTGTATTTTTTGGCAATAGCATTCGATACTTTAACCGCTTGATCTATGACTTCAGGACCAATTCCATCTCCTGCTAAAAGGGCAATAGTTAATTTCATTCGATATAGATTATGGTTGTTCGCTATTCATCATTGCGAGGAACGAAGCAATCCGTTACTGTTAATTTATTCTTTAATTTTTACTTCTTTTAAAACTCTCATTAAATTTAAACAACTTGCTTCGTCGTTACTTTTCTCTGAAAAGTTACTCCTCGCGATGACGTGTTCCTAAATAATATTCAACATTTTTTCTGTGGCCTTTATAGCGGATACGGTTTGGTCAGAATCTAAACCACGAGTAATAAACTCTTTTCCATTGTTTTCCCAAGTGATGATGGTTTCGCAAAGTGCATCAGAAGTACTACCAGGAGGAATCCTAACCGCATAATCTGTTAATTTTGGCAAGCTAATTTTCAAAGTTTTATACACCGTTTTTAAGGCGTTCATAAAGGCATCGAATTGGCCATCTCCCTGAGCGTGTTCTTCAAATAATTTACCTTCAATTTCAACAGCAACAGCAGCAGAAGGTTGTAAGCCTTTGGCATGTGAAAGTAAATAAGATTTAATGATTGCTTTTGTGGCAATACCTGTGCTGTCTAAAACATCAGAAATAATATAGGGTAAATCTTCTTTGGTAACGCGTTCTTTTTTATCCCCCAATTCAATAATGCGCTGGGTTACTTTTTTTAATTCTTCATTATTTAATGTAAGCCCTAATTCTTGTAGGTTTTTTTGAATATTTGCTTTTCCTGATGTTTTACCAAGGGCATATTGTCGTTTACGACCAAAGCGCTCAGGAAGTAAATCATTAAAATACAAATTGTTTTTAGAATCTCCGTCGGCATGAATACCCGCAGTTTGGGTAAAAACATTGGCACCCACAATTGGTTTATTGGCCGGAATACCAAAACCCGTAAAGGCAGAAACCAGTTTACTTACCTTATAGAGTGATGATTCGTTTACATTGGTCTGTATATTTGGTAAAAAGTCATTGATTACCGCAATAACACTAGCTAAAGGTGCATTTCCAGCTCGTTCGCCCATTCCGTTTACGGTTAAATGCAATCCCTGACAACCTGCTTTTAAGGCTTCCATGACATTGGCCACACTCAAATCATAGTCGTTATGGCCATGAAAATCAAAATGTAATTTTGGATATTTGTTTACAATAGCCTCAATGAACTCGAAAGTCTCTGTAGGTGTTAAAATACCAAGTGTATCAGGTAATAGAATTCGCTTTAAAGGCTGTGTCGCTAAAAAATCTAAGAACTGAAATACATATTCTTGCGAGTTGCGCATTCCATTGCTCCAATCTTCCAAATATACATTGGTAGCAATCCCGTGATCTTGCGCTGACTTGATGACCAATGCAATTTCTGAAAAATGTTCATTAGGGGTTTTCTTAAGTTGATGTGTTAAGTGGTTTAAAGAACCTTTGGTTAATAAGTTTTGAACTTTGGCGCCAGCATCTACCATCCAGTCGATTGAAACGCCTTTGTCAACAAAGGTTAAAACTTCAATTCTATCTAAATATCCCTTAGTTTTAGCCCAAGTGGTGATTTGTTGTACCGCAGTTAATTCTCCTTCAGAAACTCGTGCTGAAGCAACTTCAATGCGGTCTACCTTTAACTCATCTAAAAGTAATTTAGCAAGGCTAAGCTTTTCAGAAACTGAAAACGATACGCCCGAGGTTTGTTCCCCATCGCGCAGTGTCGTATCCATAATTTCGATTTTTCTATGCAACATAAAAGGTTAACTGCGATTAAATTAGTAGGTTGAGTGCGTTTTTACTGGAAAAGTAGTTCAATACCACTAGAGCGGGGTGTTTTTAGCAAATGTTACAATATCACTCTTGATATTCATCAAGTAATCAATATCATCAAAGCCATTCAACATATTATCTTTTTTATAGCCATTGATCTCAAAAGATTCTTTTTCACCTGTAGCTACTAAAGTTACCGTTTGCTCTTGAAGGTTTACTTCGATTTGCGTTTCAGGATTTTTATCGATTTCAGCAAATATTTTGTTCGAAAAATCTGCACTTACCTGAACAGGCAAAACGCCAATATTTAGACAGTTTCCTTTAAAAATATCTGCAAAAAAGCTCGAGATAACACATCGGAATCCGTAATCATAAACTGCCCAAGCAGCATGCTCTCTGGAAGACCCAGAACCAAAATTGCGCCCTCCAACTAAAATTTTACCTGAGTATGTTGGGTCATTCAACACAAAATCTTTTTTGGGTGTAGCATCGCTATTAAAACGCCAATCCCTAAATAGGTTGTCACCAAAACCTTCACGGGTTGTGGCTTTTAAAAAGCGCGCGGGTATAATTTGATCGGTATCTATATTTTCAATAGGTAACGGAACTGCTGTACTTCTTAATAGGGTAAATTTATCGTATGCCATGTTTTTTTATGCTATGCGCTTTGCGCCGAACGCTTTACGCTATTTATATTTTGTTAATTAAATTACTAAGACTACGTTTAACTTTATTTACTTTATCGGCTTGAATTTCAAAATCTTCTTGGGATATAAACCCCAAATCTTTCACTAACAATAAAAAATATTCCAATTCTGTTGCTGAGCCTCTTGCTATTGTTAAATATCTTTTAAACTCTTGGTCTGAATCTCTACCGCATCCTTCAGCTACATTAGAAGGAATTGAATAAGAAGCTCTTCGCATTTGACTTGTAAGAGCATATATTTCTTCTTTGGGAAATGTTGATGTCAACTTATAAATCATTAAGGTAATCTCATGACCTAATTCCCAAACATTATATTTTTTATAATCTCTCATCTATAAAAGCGTTTTGCGTATAGCGCATAACGCTAGGCGAATTCCTTCATTAAGGTTCTCGGATCCGTTACTTTTCCTGTAACAGCGGCAGCGGCAGCAACTAGGGGCGACGCCAAGAGCGTTCTAGATCCAGGTCCTTGCCTTCCTTCAAAATTTCTATTGGAGGTACTAACGGCTAATTTTCCCGCCGGTACTTTATCGTCGTTCATGGCTAAACATGCAGAACATCCTGGTTCTCTAAGTTCAAAACCAGCTTCATGAATAATGTCTAACAGGCCTTCTGCTTTTATAGCCGCTTCTACTTGATGTGAGCCTGGCACCAACCATGCGGTGACATTTGCAGCCTTTTTTCGTCCTTTAATAATAGAGGCAAAGGCCCTAAAATCTTCAATTCGGCCATTTGTACAACTTCCGATAAAAACAAAATCGATAGGTTTTCCTATCATACTTTCACCTTCATTGAAGGCCATATAGCCTAATGATTTTTTATACGTACTGACACCACCTTCCACTTGTTCCGCATTGGGAATGTTTTTTAAAATTCCCATCCCCATCCCCGGATTGGTTCCGTAGGTAATCATTGGTTCTATATCAGAGGCGTCAAAATAAATTTCCTTATCAAATTCGGCATCTTTATCCGTATAAAGTGATTCCCAGTATACCATGGCTTTATCCCAAGCGGCACCCTTTGGTGTAAATTCACGTCCTTGTATATAATTAAATGTTTTTTCGTCTGGAGCAATCATCCCGCCGCGAGCACCCATTTCGATACTTAGGTTACATACCGTCATTCGGCCTTCCATCGACATATTTTCAAAGACATCGCCTGCATATTCTACAAAATACCCAGTAGCACCGGAGGTTGTTAAGCGTGAAATAATATATAGGGCCACATCTTTTGGTGTCACGCCAAAATTTAGTTTACCGCTAACATTAATTCGCATTTTTTTTGGTTTGGGCTGCATGATACATTGCGTCGCCAAAACCATTTCTACTTCCGACGTTCCAATTCCAAAGGCAATAGCACCAAAAGCACCATGTGTTGACGTATGTGAATCCCCACAAACAATTGTTGCTCCGGGCTGTGTAATGCCGTATTCAGGACCAACCACGTGTACAATACCGTTTTTAGCGTGGCCTAAACCCCAATGGCTAATGCCATGCTCTTTTGCATTTTCCTCTAATGCCTTTAATTGATTGGCGGAAAGAGGATCTTCGACCGGTAAATGTTGATTAATAGTTGGGGTATTATGATCTGCTGTGGCAAAAGTACGCTCAGGATACAAAACACCAATTCCTCTTGTTTTGAGACCTAAGAAGGCTACCGGGCTAGTTACTTCATGTACTAAATGCCGATCGATAAACAATACATCTGGTCCGTCTTCTACATGTTTTACGACATGGAAATCCCATACTTTGTCAAATAATGTTTGCTTCATGTTGATGTGATAAAACTTAAATTTTTCTTGGGCTAAAAAGAGCCATGACAAATTTAATTCATGTAGAATTCTTTCCTTTAAAAATTGAATTAGAATTACGATGTTCAACTAATATATTTCCAAATATTTTTATGCTTTACAAGCTGTGCGTAGGTAGTACGGATCGCCCTATTTTCCTCTTTGCTAAGGCTTGGGTCATCTTTTAAAACTTGTAAGGCATAATATCGGGCCGTCTTCAATATATCATTATCTTTTACGATATCGGCAATCTTTAAGTTCAACATGCCACTTTGTTGTGTTCCCATTAAATCGCCCGGACCTCGCAATTTTAGATCTACTTCGGCAATATCAAATCCGTCATTAGTGCGTACCATTGTTTCTAGTCTTGTTTTGGCTTCGGTAGAAAGTTTATGACTGGTCATTAAAATGCAGAAACTTTGATCTGCTCCACGGCCAACGCGCCCTCGCAATTGATGTAATTGTGACAAACCAAAGCGTTCAGCACTCTCAATAATCATGACGGATGCATTCGGAACATTGACGCCAACTTCAATGACGGTAGTAGCCACCATTATTTGTGTTTCCCCCTTTACAAAACGCTGCATTTCAAATTCTTTATCTACAGGTTTCATTTGTCCGTGTACGATTGAAATTTGATAATCGGGCAAAGGAAAATCTCTCGCAATACTCTCATAGCCATCCATTAAATCTTTGTAATCTAAGACTTCCGATTCTTGAATAAGCGGATATACCACGTATATTTGACGACCTTTTTTAATTTCTTCTCGAATAAATTGAAATACTTTTAAGCGGTTAGAATCGTACCGATGTACTGTTTTTATGGGCTTTCTACCAGGTGGCAATTCATCGATTACAGAAATATCCAAATCACCATATAAGCTCATGGCTAATGTTCTTGGAATGGGTGTCGCTGTCATCACCAGAACATGAGGTGGGATATCGTTTTTATGCCATAATTTAGAACGCTGCGCCACACCAAATCTATGTTGTTCATCTACAATGGCAAGGCCTAAATTTTTATACTGCACTTTATCTTCTAAGAGAGCATGAGTGCCTATTAAAATATGAAGTGCTCCATTTTCTAGTTGTTCGTGAATGTGCTTTCTTCCTGATTTTTTTACCGAACCGGTCAATAATGCGATATTAATTCCTAAGGAGCCTACCAAGGCTTCAATACCCACATAATGTTGCTGAGCTAAAATTTCGGTTGGTGCCATCAAACAAGCCTGAAAGCCGTTGTCAATGGCTAAAAGCATGGTCATTAAAGCTACAATAGTTTTTCCTGAACCTACATCACCTTGTAATAGACGGTTCATCTGGGCATTACTTCCCAAGTCTGCCCTAATTTCTTTTAGCACCCTTTTTTGAGCGTTCGTAAGTTCAAAGGGCAAATGCTGCGTATAGAATTCGTTAAAAAGTGTACCCACCTTGTCAAAATTAAAGCCTTTAATACGCTGTTTGTGTAACATATTTTTGGCAATGAGCTGTAATTGCACATAAAATAGTTCTTCGAACTTTAGCCTAAATTGCGCTTTCGCTAGTGCAGCTTGATTTTGCGGAAAATGAATGGCAAACATGGCTTCACTTTTCGAAATTAATTTTAATTCATCGATAAGGGAAGGCGATAGAGCTTCTGAGAATTGACCTTTTAAATCGCTAAAAAGCTGCTGTATTAATTTGCTGATTACCCGATTGCTAATTCCTTTATTGCTTAGTTTTTCGGTAGATGGGTACACGGGTTGCATCATGACTTTTAGCCCTTGTTCATGTTCCGAAAGTAGTTCCATTTCTGGATGAGGCATGGAAAAACTATGGTTATAAAAATTTGTTTTTCCAAAAACAACATAAGGGGTGTTCAGCTGTAAATTTTCACGAATCCATTTTTGACCCCGAAACCAAACCAATTCCATTTTCCCAGTGTCATCGATAAAGGTAGCCACCAAACGTTTTCCTTTTTGTTGTTCAACGGTTTTTATATGAATGATTTTCCCAATGATCTGAACGTCCGAAGAATTTCGCTGAAGTTGGTTAATTTTATAGTACTGCGTTTTATCTATATACCTGTTTGGAAAAAGCTGAATAAGGTCTTGATAGGTATGAATACCGAGTTCTGTCTTCAATGAATCTGCCCTATTGGGGCCAACACCTTTGAGATAGGCAATAGGGGTTTGAAGGTAATTTGCATTCATCCGACTAAATTACACGTTCAATTAAAAAACTACAACTATAATTAGGTTTGTTTTTTATGGCGGTACAATTTTGATATTTAGCTCACGCAATTAACTATAAATCAAAATGTTGTCATAAAACTCCTACCTATTTAAACTAATTGACGGTGCAAGAGCTTCAGTACTAAAAATTACAGCCTTAATACGAAATTACAGGTGAAGAAATGAAGGGAAATAATGTTGTATTTGAAACGTTTATCATGCCCTTAGAAAAATATTTTAGGTATAATTAAGCATCCCCATGGTAGATAGTCTTGCCTTCTATAAATCAGTAAAAATTAAGAAAAGCAAAAATAGGTTTAGCCATTATTTCTCAAATTTTTACCGAATAAAAGTTGCTTAAAACGCTTTGACCGTTTCGCTAGTTGAGCCTATTGTAGGCTTATTCTGTTTGAATAATTATATTTGCTGTATGACACGAAACTTGCTCCTTCTTTTACTTTTTATGGTTTTACCTAAAGCCGCGCTAACAGCACAGATTCAGAACAATGTTGATTTTGAAAGTGCCAGAATTTCTTTAGCAATAGAGCCGATAGAAAAAAAAATTAGCGGAACTGTACATTATAATTTTAAAGTTTTGAGTGCTGTAGATTCTATTTTTTTAGATGCCCAACAAATGAAGTTTCTAGGTGTTCACTTCAATGGTAAAAAAGTGAACTACAAGAATAATGGCGAGCAAATAATTATATATAAAAAGCTTAAAAAAGGATCCGATCATTCTTTAACGGTTCAGTATACCGCTATTCCTGAACAAACGGTTTATTTTGTTGGTTATGATGACGCAGTTCAAGGAAACGAGCAGATCTGGACGCAAGGACAAGGAAAGTATAGCAGTCATTGGGTTCCTAGTTTTGATGATATGAATGAAAAGGTAGTGTTCGATATCAGCATCACTTTTGATTCTCGGTATCAAATAATTTCAAATGGAAAATTAATAACATCAACACCGAATAACAACCAAACGACTACTTGGTCTTTCGATATGCAAAAACCGATGAGTAGTTATTTGTTGGCTTTTGCTATTGGCACTTATACAAAGAAAACCATCATTAGTAAAAGCGGGATCCCCATTGAACTATATTATTATCCAGAAGACAGTCTTAAGGTAGAACCAACCTATCGCTTTACAAAAGCAATGTTCAACTTTTTAGAAACCGAAATTGGGGTAGCGTACCCATGGCAAAACTATAAGCAAATTCCGGTAAAAGATTTTTTATATGCGGGCATGGAAAATACCACGGCTACCATTTTTTCTGATGCTTTTGTGATAGATTCTGTTGCTTTTACAGATAAAAACTACGTGAATGTTAATGCACACGAATTAGCACACCAGTGGTTTGGAGATATGATTACAGCTGTAGATGGAAACCATCATTGGCTACAAGAGGGCTTCGCTACCTATTATGCCTTGTTAGCTGAAAAAGAGGTTTTTGGAGATGATTATTTTTATTGGAAGTTATATGAAACTGCCGAGCAACTTTATGCTATGTCCGAGGACGGAAAAGGCGAAGCCTTAACCAACGCAAAAGCGAGTAGTTTAACTTTTTACCAGAAAGGAGCCTGGGCTTTGGTGCTCCTAAGAAATCAAATGGGTGAAAAAGCCTTTAAAAAAGGAATTAAAAACTACTTAGAAAAGTATAGATTTAAAAATGTAACAACTCAAAATTTTCTTTTTGAAATGGAGCAGGCGAGTGGTGCAGACTTATCCAATTTTAAATCGGAATGGCTCAAAAGCGCAGTGTTTCCTAAGAGTGACGTTATCTCATATGTAACTGCGAATTCTAAAAGTTTAGCGTCGTATTTCGAGCTCAAGGAAACAGTGCAAAAAAAGCGAGACGAACTTGAAAAATTAAAATCCATAGAAGATCTTTATGATGAAACAAAGTCTGTTGCCTTAAAAAAACAGTTGATTTTAGACTACTTCCCCTTATTCTCTGAAGATTTTATCAAAAAACTAATGGGGTCTCAAGAGCTTCAAATTCGTCAAGCGGTACTATTGGCAACAGAGCAAATTCCTGAAAATCTAAGAGGCTCGTATGAAACTTTGTTAGTGGATAAAAGCTACATCACCGTGGAATCTGCCTTATACAAATTATGGGCTAACTTTCCGGAACATCAAAAAAAATATTTAGATAAAACACAGGCGATTATTGGTTTTCCTGATAAAAATGTTAGATTACTATGGCTTACTTTGGCTATTGCTACGCCCAATTATAATGGCCTTAAAACAAAAGAATATTTTGATGAACTTAGTGCTTATACCCATTCAGAATTCTCCATAGAAACACGCCAAACGGCGTTCAGCTATTTACATCAAACTTTGGGATTAACAGACACTAACTTAAAAGACTTGGCTAACGCCGCTGTACACCATAGTTGGCAATTTAGAAATTTTGCACGAAATTTAGTTGAGGAAATACTGAAAGATACCGATTATAAAAATAGATTTACAGCGTTGTTAGCTACGCTAAATGTAGAAGAACAACGTTATATAAAAAGTAAACTGTAAAGAAATGAGAGCTTTAGTTATTTCAGGTGGTGGTAGTAAAGGTGCTTTTGCAGGTGGCGTAGCACAATATTTGATTGAAGAAGCGCATCATAATTACGATTTATTTATTGGAACTTCGACAGGTAGTCTTTTAATTTCGCACTTAGCCTTACATAAAATTGAAAAAATAAAAGAAATTTATACCTCGGTAACACAAAATGATATTTTTAGCAATTGCCCCTTTATCATTCACAAAAAACACGGAATTGAAACCATTGGAGTGCATCACCTAAATGTTTTAAAAAATTTCTACAAGGGAAGTAAAACTTTTGGGGAAAGTTATAATTTGTTACAATTAATAAAAAGCACCATCAGTTTAGAGGAATTTGGAATTTTAAAAAATGGTCCTAAAGAAATAGTGGTTACCGTTTCCAATCTTTCCTTAAATCAGGTAGAATATAAATCTATAAACGACTTTAGTTATGATGAGTTCTGTGAATGGATTTGGATTTCTTGTAATTATACCCCTTTTATGAGTCTTGTAAAAAAGAACGGGTGTGAATATGCTGATGGGGGCTTAGGTACCATGGTGCCTATTGAAGATGCTATTCGACGAGGTGCCACCACCATCGATGCTATTATATTACAAACAGAAGTAACACATTTAAACAGAATGCCATCTAAAAACGTCTTCTCCTTATTAACCAATATGTTTGCTTTTATGCTTGACCGTATTGAACATCAAAATATAAGAATAGGTAAGTTTGTTGCCAACCATAATGGGGTCATTATAAACTTTTATTATACGCCCACTGTTTTAACGACTAATTCTCTTATTTTTGACAAAGATAAGATGAGTACATGGTGGCAAAGTGGTTTTAATTATGCCAAATTTAAGAGTACAGAAAGTAGCGAATTAGAACCTCAAACCCAACTTAATTTATAACATTTGAAAGCATTAGTTATTAGTGGTGGAGGCAGTAAAGGTGCTTTTGCGGGTGGTGTGGCTCAATATTTAATGGAGGTTGAAAAAAAGCAATACGATCTTTTTTTAGGCACCTCTACCGGTAGTCTTTTAATTCCACAATTAGCCTTAAATAACATTGGTAAATTATACGATATTTACACCAACGTAAATCAAAACTCTATTTTTAGTCTAAATCCGTTTATCGTTAAGAAAAAGGATAATAGAGAGTATGTGACGATTAATTATCTCACTACCCTGCTACAATTTATTAAACGTAAAAGAACTTTCGGTGAAAGTGGTGCATTGCGTCGCACGATTAAAAAGAATTTTTCTCCTCAAGAATTTCAAGAACTCAAAAAATCGAATAAAACCCTTGTAGTAACCGTATCAAACCTATCAAAGAATAGAGTAGAATATAAGCAGTTGACCGATTTTAGTTATGATGAATTTTGTGACTGGATTTGGATTTCCTGTAATTACATTCCCTTTATGTCTTTGGTGACTAAAAACGGATTTGAATATGGCGACGGCGGTTTGGGTTGCGTAGTGCCCATACGTGAGGCGATAAAGCGAGGTGCTACAGAAGTTGATGCCATTATTTTAGAATCAGAAAATTTAAATCAACATAAAGTTTTAGGGAAAAATCCGTTTTCTTTAATGCTCAGTATTTATGGTTTTGTTTTAGACCAAATAGAATATCATGATGTTTCAGAAGGGGTCTTATCGGCAAAACTCAATAATGTAAAACTCAATTTATATTATACACCAACAAGCCTTACCGAAAACTCCTTAGTTTTTAATAAAAAATTAATGCACGATTGGTGGCTACAGGGTTTCGGTTATGCAGAAGCAAAATTCAATGGTGTTAAAGAAAAATAGTTGTTCGTATAGGTTTGCTGAAAACAACTAGTTTTTTGGTTCTTTTGTTTTGACCTAGCTGTACCATAAAGCACGATTCAAAATTGCTTGGCATTGTTTTGACTCACCTTTAAAGGTACTCGTAGTTTTTTTTAAAGGTTTACATGGCTTAGCTGTTCACAATTTAAAACATCAAATCTTCAAATTGGTACATTGAAAACACGGTAGCCCTTCTCTTTTTTTTACCACAAACTACTAATTTCTTTTTTGACAAAAGACAACGCTGTTCCGGACGGTGAGGCTTTATCCATGGTATCACTCAATACGTCTTCTCGTAATTTATCAGCGGTCTCGGAGTCGCTCATGGCTGCCTTTCTGATCGATTGAATAGTGGCACTTTTTGCCGCCTTGATGATATTCCAACAATCATCGGTAATATATATTTGTTGAGAAAGATTGTGCTCAAATTCTGTTTCAATACTTCGAATTAAAAGCGATTCATAATCGTTCTTATTGGTCGATTTTGGAACAACACGTACAACAAGACTCGGAATGGAAATTCGCTCTAAAAACAATGCCATGCGCTCATAAGCCTGCAAGCGTATGGGTAAGGTACTTTTTTGTGTATCTTTCTGCAACAGATATCGTCTACGACCTTCTTCATTTTTAGTATGTAGTTTAAAAAAATAAAAGGCAACAACGCCAGTGACTACAGCAGGTAATAAAAAAGCAAAAGCTTGTAGAATTTGATCTCCGTTCATAATACGTTTGGTTTTATATAGTTTACCTTTTTTAAACGACACTTTTTTTAAAAAAGTATTCCTTACTCTTTTTTTATAAAAATAAGGGTTACTGTGGTCATGCTTTTAGTTGGTCACCTTGTATTTTGACCTAAAAGCCCTATTAAAATTTTCTTTTGATAAAGAAAATGGAGTAACTTAAATACACCTATGCTATTTGTTCGCCGCTTTAAATTGTTCGCGAAGTTCAAAGTAAAAGGCATCAAATTTTGGAAATACTTTGATACTCATTCCTTCTGAAAAAGCACCATCTTTCGCTGTAGGATGTATACGATTGGCATTAATACTATGCTTCTTTAAAAATAAATTCACCAACATGGTTGCCTGATTCAACGCCACATCAAATTCCCCGGTATTGGTGAGCGTTTCAACCACGATATTCGTATCTCGGTAATTTTTAAGTACTGTTGCAATTTGGCTTATCATCGTTTCTGAATTAGCTTTTTGGGTGGCATCTTTACTTCCTAAACCTTCGCGAACAGCTTGGCTTAAAGAAACGATGACAGCCCCATTAGATACACTGATGTTTGCAGATTCTCCTAAGACTTTTTTAAAATCGGTTAACACTAATAATGCGAGGGAGTCATGACTGCTAAAACGATCCGTAATTTTTTTTAATTGAATTTCTTTCTCCCGCAAACTTTCTAATGTTTTACCAATGTTTTCAGATTTTTCGATAGACGCTGAAGTAAAATTATTGATATTTTGCATTAAAGATTTATTGGTCTCTAACAATTCATCGGCTTGCTTTTTATACGAGTCAGCTTCAGTGCTGCTGATAATTTCTTTTTTTCTTGAAATAGCCAATTGGTTTTGAATCGAATCTTTAGCCATTTTTAGATTTTCGATCTCGAGAAGTAAGTCGCTCTTTTTTTGAGCTTGGATGGGGTTTACGCTAAGTAAAATAATAAAAAAGAAAAAAGAATATTTAAGCATCAGGAATAGTATTAATTTGTTGAAGTGATTTATGAAATGTTTAATATTGATTTTATTTTATTTTATTTGCCGATGTCTTGTAAAGTGAACAATTTGTTAGATAATTAGTGATCTAGTTGAGTAGAAAAATAATTTTTTAATAAGTAAGAAATTAACACCGAAACGCTAGGCTTTATTCAAAAAATCTAAACTCATTTCTGTCATTGTTTTTACGCCTAAAAGTAGGCCATTATCATCGATTTTAAAATCAGGTGTATGGTGCGGGAAAGCTTGGGTGTTTCCTGGAGTCATTCCTCCTAAGAAGAAATAAAAACCGGGAATGACTTTTTGAAAATAAGAAAAATCTTCAGCACCAGTTACTGCTTTTTGGGTTAACACCTTATTTTTTCCAGCTACGCGTTCTAAAGTTGGTAGCATTTGTACTACTAAATCAGGATCATTATAGGTTATTTCAGTACTGTTGGTAATTTCAATAGTTGCATCACCACCATAGGCTTTTGCTATCGCAGGGACCATTTCTTCCATCCTACGGTTAATTAATTTCTGCATATCATAGTCTAAAGTCCGTATGGTTCCAATCATTTCAGCACTTTCTGGAATAATATTAAATCGTACGCCACTGGTAATTTTACCCACGGTAATTACCGCTGCCTCGTTCGTAAGTTCAGCTTCACGGCTTATAATAGTCTGTAAACCATCAATAATTTTAGCACTAATTAAAATGGGATCAACGCCAGACCAAGGTTGAGAGCCATGACTTTGCTTTCCTTTGACTTGAATAACAAAGCGTTGTGCAGCCGCCATAGTACCACCAGATTTGTAGCGAATAGTTCCTACAGGTGTACTTGAATTGATATGTAATCCAAAAATGGCATCGACTTTAGGATTTTCTAAAACACCTTCTTTAATCATTAATGAGGCTCCGCCTTCTTCTCCTGGAGGGGCACCTTCTTCGGCAGGTTGAAATATAAACTTAACCGTACCCTTAATTTTATCTTTATTTTTAGAAAGTACTTCGGCAACACCCATTAAAATAGCAATGTGGGTATCGTGACCGCAGGCATGCATAACACCTACTTTTTCTCCGGCGAATTCACCAATTTCAGAGGATTTGTACGGTAAATCGTTACGTTCAGTAACGGGTAGGGCATCTATATCTGCACGCAAACCAACTACTTTACCTGGTTGATCACCTTTTAAAATACCTACTACTCCTGTTTTTGCTACCCCTGTTTGCACTTCAATGCCAAGTGATTTTAAATGCTTGGCTATTTTCTCAGCAGTTTTAAATTCTCTATTTGATAATTCTGGAAATTGGTGAAAATCTCGACGCCAATCGATTACTTTAGAGGCTACGTTTTTAAAGTCTTTTTCTAATCCAGCGTTTTGTGCTAAAAGGTTTCCCCCAAAAAAAAGGCAGAAAATAAGTGTAAGTTTCGTCATAATTTAAAATTTTATCAGGTTATAGTCGTTTTTTTGTAATTGGATAAGCGCTGTCATTGCTGATAATGCAACTTGTACATCGGGCAGTAATTCTTCTTTGCTAAAGCCTCTAGAATGTATAGACTGTCCACAAACAATCACTTGGCCTCCAGCAGCTTGTAAGGCAGAAATAAGTTCAGCATTCGGATTGTTCATTCCGTATCTTTTTTGATAGGCCTCGTTACTGATAAGATCTTTGGTCGCCAAATTATGCAGTATTAAAGCTACTTTTAGATTTTCTTGTGGAACGCCTGCTTGGGCATGCATATTTAAAAAACGGGCAGCCGTTTCAATAGACCTATTGAGTTCTCCCTGGTTATCGGGAGTTTTCATGATATCAAAAACAGCTTTAAACTCTAAAGAAGTATCGGTCTTAAAATCTGGATTTTCAATTTTAGATACTTTACCAAATTCCTTTATGACGGGACCAGCGGCCCTGTTTTGTGCAAATCCAGAAGAAAGAAAACCACACATGACGATACTCCATATAAATATTGGTTTCATAATCAAACAGTTATAAAAATAAAAATATATTAAATGACTCTAGTCTTTCAAATATATTGAAATTCAATAGAATGAGTTGTTAATGTTCATAATTATTGAAATTAGCATTTTAGTTTACTAGCAATAATCGTTAATTTCACACCTTCTTAAAATAATAATCAAATACACTTGGAAAACTATATTAATCAGTTAAATGAAGCTCAGAAAGCACCCGTACTGCATAAAGACGGTCCGCTCATTGTAATTGCCGGCGCTGGTTCAGGAAAAACACGTGTTTTAACCTTTCGTATTGCCTATTTAATGAGTAAAGGCATTGACGCGTTTAATATTTTAGCCCTTACGTTTACGAACAAAGCAGCACGAGAAATGAAAGATCGTATTGCCAGTATCGTTGGAAATTCTGAAGCTAAAAACTTGATGATGGGTACTTTTCATTCTGTTTTTGCAAAATTATTACGCTATGATGGGGATAAATTAGGCTTTCTTAGCAATTTTACCATATACGATACCCAAGATTCTCAACGCCTCATTGCCGCCATCATTAAAGAAATGGGCTTAGATAAAGACATCTATAAGTACAAGCAGGTACAAAATAGAATATCATCCTATAAAAATAGTTTAATTACAGTACGCGCTTATTTTAATGATACGGACTTGCAGGAGGCCGATGCTATGGCGAAACGACCTAGAATGGGTGATATTTATCAGAATTATGTGGATCGGTGCTTTAAGGCCGGAGCTATGGATTTTGATGATTTATTACTGCGTACGAACGAGTTATTAAACCGTTTTCCTGAGGTACTTGCCAAATACCAAGATCGTTTTCGCTATATATTGGTCGATGAGTACCAAGATACGAATCACTCCCAGTATTTAATTATAAAAGCCTTGTCTGACAAGTTTCAGAATATTTGTGTGGTGGGTGATGATGCTCAAAGTATTTACTCTTTTCGTGGCGCTAATATTAGTAATATCTTAAATTTTCAAAAAGATTACGATAATGTTGCGATGTATCGCTTAGAACAAAACTATCGTTCTACCCGAAATATTGTAAATGCTGCGAACTCTATTATTGCCAAAAATAAAAATCAGTTAGAAAAAATTGTATGGACCGATAATGATGATGGCGCAGCTATTATCATCCATCGCAGTCCTACAGATGCTGAAGAGGGTAGGTTTGTAGCTGGTTCTATTTTTGAGAACCGAATGCAACATCAAATGTCTAATGGAAATTTTGCGGTGTTGTACCGAACAAATTCACAGTCGCGAGCCATAGAAGATGCCCTAAGAAAGCGAGATATTCCGTATCGTATTTATGGGGGATTGTCATTTTACCAGCGGAAAGAAATAAAAGATATATTATCCTATTTGAGATTGGTCATCAATCCTAAGGACGAGGAAGCGCTAAAAAGAGTTATTAATTTCCCTGGTAGGGGTATAGGACAAACAACGATTGATAAACTGGTAGTCGCGGCAAATCATTATGGTCGTTCAATTTTTGAAGTTATTGAAAACATCGATAAAATAAATTTAAAGATCAATTCAGGAACAAAAAACAAATTGGTCGATTTTACCAACATGATTAAAAGCTTTCAAATCATGAATGAAACTAGCGATGCTTTTGTTTTATCTGAGCATGTGGCTAAGAAAACAGGAATTTTATTAGAGTTTAAAAAAGACGGAACACCTGAAGGGATAGCCCGTATGGATAATATTGAGGAGCTACTTAACGGTATAAAAGATTTTGTTGAAGGGCAAAGAGAAGTCGTTGATGCTACCGGAAATATTAGTGAATTTTTAGAGGATGTAGCACTGGCGACAGATTTAGATAATGATAAAGGAGATGATGATCGAGTGGCCTTAATGACCATACATTTAGCGAAAGGTTTAGAATTTCCGTACGTGTATATAGTAGGGATGGAGGAAGATTTGTTCCCTTCTGGCATGAGTATGAATACGCGCAGTGAATTAGAAGAGGAACGCCGTTTGTTTTATGTGGCACTTACGCGAGCAGAAAAACAAGCCTATTTAACCTATACGCAAAATAGGTACCGTTGGGGGAAACTAATCGATGCAGAACCAAGTAGGTTTTTAGAAGAAATTGATGAACAATACGTTGAAAATTTAACCCCGATTGACAAAGCTGGTTACCGCTATAAATCCTTAATTGACACCGATATTTTTGGCGATGTAGATAAAAGCAAATTACGTCAGGACAAACCTAAAAGTGGCGTACCACCAAGCAACATAAGACCTAATGAAAACCAGCTACAGAAGCTTAGGAGGTTAAAACCAGATTTAGCACAGCCGATTGGTAATACAAACGTTATTGATCCTAAGCTACAGGAAGGTAGTCTTATTAATCACACCCGATTTGGTAGAGGTAAAGTACTAACACTAGAAGGAGTAGGTAATGATCGAAAAGCTGAAATTCAGTTTGATAGCGCGGGCATAAAAAAATTATTGCTGCGTTTTGCGAAATTAGAGGTTTTAGGGTGATATGTATTGCGGTGGAATAGCTGTTTTTTTAAGTGATTTTTAAAAAAGTAAAACAGTGACGACTAGGGTGCATTTTTTAATTATAAGTCTCTATAAATGCTTTTAGTCGTATAGACGTATCTAATAAAGGTAACAAAATCCATCCATGGCCTTCATTTTCATATACTTTTAGTTCATGAGGAACTTCTAATTCCGTTAACTTTGCGGCTAAGGCTTGCCATTGTGAATTTGGTATGAGAGGATCAACGCCTCCGTAAAATAAGGCTGTAGGTGGCGAGGAACTTTTCACTTGATACAAGGGACTAGCAGATTTCAGAAAATCTGGATCCGTTCCAAATTGCCCGATCATAGACATTAAACCTTGATTTTCAGTAGTTTGATAGTTGTCATCCAGCAAATTGGTAGGTCCAACTATGCTACACACCCAATTTACTTGATGCGCACTATCAAAGGCATAAGACCAAAGGAGGGATAAATGACCACCAGCACTTACACCAATAAAACTTAATTCTTCTCCAAGAATATATTCTTGCTTTTTCGACTTCAGGTGCTGAACAGCAGCTGTAATATCATGTACTTGCATAGGATGTGGATTCTCATTTCCAGTGACCAATCGATAATTTAAATTAACTACCGCCATGCGTGGGAAATTCTGTTGAATAAAATCTTTAAATCCGTTCATTTCAACCTTATCGCCTTCAAACCAGCCCCCACCATGAACAAGTATAACTACTTTTGTAGTTAAGTTTCTATCTTTTGGAAGGTAAATATCATAAACTTGTCTCGGATCATCACCATAAGAAATGTTCCCCAATTGCCTGTATGCTAAGGGTAAGGTTTCATTCTCTATCTCTTGATTTGTAGTTTCGCAATTACAAAAGCTGAATAGTAAACCTAGAAGCCCAAAATAAAAAATAGTAATTTTCACGCTGTATAAATTAAATGCCCTATACTAAAAACTCGTTCTAAGCTTTTAATCGATGAAATTTTGATGTACTTTGTAAAACGTTTTATTGAGTATAAAAGTATGGCTGAATTTATAAAAATATATCCAGAAAATCCTAATCCTAAGGAAGTTAAAAAAGTTGTTAGCATTCTGCAAAAAGGAGGTTTAGTTATTTATCCGACAGACACAGTTTATGGCTTGGGTTGTGATATCACGAATACTAAGGCTTTAGAAAAGATTGCCAGAATTAAAGGGATAAAGTTAGATAAGGCGAACTGGTCTTTTATTTGTGCCGACCTCAGTAATTTATCAGACTACGTAAAACAAATTGATACCAAAACCTTCAAAATTTTAAAACGTGCCTTGCCTGGTCCTTATACTTTTATATTACCCGGAAACAATAATTTACCCAAAGAATTTAAAAAAAAGAAAACTGTAGGAATAAGAGTTCCTGACAATAGCATTACTAAGGCCATAGTTGAAGCCTTAGGAAACCCTATTGTATCGACTTCTATTCGGGATGAGGATGAGTTGTTAGAATACACCACAGACCCAGAATTAATCTATGAAAAATGGCAAAATTTAGTAGATCTTGTCATTGATGGAGGTTATGGGGATAATGTAGCATCTACAGTGATTGATTTATCTGAAGACGAGCCTATTGTTGTTAGAGAGGGCAAAGGAAGTATAGAGCTATTCTAATAGCATACAATTGCTTTAGGGCTGAAATTTTGAAGGAAAAATAGGCGCTATTTTTAATTCTAATCAGCACTATACTGCTACATCAAAAGCTTACTTGTGTATTTAAAATTAAAACAAAAAAAGTCCGCTCAAGGCGGACTTTTTAAATATTCAAATTTTTAAGAATTAGTTGATTTTAGGATCTTTCATTCCTTCTTCAATCATTTCGTAAAATTGGTCTATTTTTGGAAGTACAACAATACGCGTTCTTCTGTTTTTAGATTTATCTGTTGCAGATACAGGTACATATTCTGATCTTGCCGCTGCAGTCATGCGCTTAGGATCAACATTGTAATCGTTCTGTAAAATACGAACTACGGCCGTTGCACGTTTAGCACTTAAGTCCCAGTTGTCTAACAAGGTACCGTTTCCTCTGTAAGGTACATTATCTGTATGGCCTTCTACCATGAAGTCGAAATCTGGCTTATTATTTACCACTTTCGCTACTTTACCTAAAACTTCTTTAGCTCTATTGGTTACAGTATAGCTACCACTACTGAAAAGTAATTTATCAGATATAGATACAAATACAACACCTTTTTCAACGCTAATCTCGATATCTTCATCATCAAGGTTTCCTAAAACACCTTTTAAGCTTTGTACTAAGGCTAAGTTTACAGAATCTCTACGTGTAATAGCATCGTTTAATTTTCTGATCGTTAAATCTTTTTCTTGTAAGCTTTCTAATGATTTTTCTAAATTTTGAGCACCTTTAGACGATAAGGTTGTAAGGTTACCCATATTGTTAATCAAATCTTGGTTGTTACTTTTTAAGAATGCATTCTGATCTTCTAAAGTCTTTAAACGAGAACTAGCAGATGCTTTTTCTTCCAAACAACTATTCAATTTAACCGTTGCAGAATTTAATAAATCCTGAGTTTCTTGATTTTTCGCTTCTAATTCAGCGTATTTTTTTTGTGACACACAAGAGGATAATAATAACATAACCCCTAAACTGCCTAAAATTACTTTTTTCATAAATGTAAATTCTTAAATTAAATTGTTAATTACGTGCAAAATTATACAAATAAAAATGCTGTTTACATTACTATTCGTTAATCTTTTACTAAAATGTTGAACTTTCTTACGTGATATACGAAATGAGACCATACAATGGATGTCGTTGCATAGTAATTAGGCAAATATTTTGTTTTTTCTCGCTTTTTATAAATTTTAATAAAGTTTTTATAAAAACTCAAGTGTGCGCGCAAAATGGCAAAGCAATGACTAAACTTTCCTTGAAAAATAAACCGTAAACCCGCAACACCATCCAACAAAAGTCGAATGCATATAATTACAAAGGCTTTTTTTCTAGGCAAGTTTTTAGTAATAGAATAGAGAGAATTTCGAAAGTTTAAAAATGTTTTTTTGGGGTTCATATTACTTAATGTAGACCCCCCTAAATGAAACACTTTTGAGGTACCTACATATAAAATTTTATACCCGTGATTATGTGCTCGCCAACAGAGATCAACTTCCTCTTGATGCGCAAAATAATCTTCATCAAAACCGTTCAATTCTTTAAAAACGGCACTTCTGATAAATAGACAAGCACCTGTAGCCCAAAATATTTCGCGAATGTCGTTATATTGACCCTTGTCTTTTTCTAGTGCCTGAAATATTCTACCACGACAAAAAGGATAGCCCAGTTGATCGATAAAACCACCAGCTGCACCGGCATATTCGAAAAAATCTCTTTTTTTGTAATCTAAAATTTTAGGTTGAATGATCGCTACTTCTGGATGGTTCTTAAAGGTATTTATGATTGGCTCTAACCAGTTTTCTGTAACTTCTACATCAGAGTTCAGTAAACAATATAGCGGTGCGTTGATCTGCTTTAGGGCATCATTATACCCTTTAGCAAACCCGCCATTCGTTGTATTTTGAATTATTTTTATATCCGGGTACTGTTGTTTAATGAATGAAATAGACCTGTCGGTAGAGGCATTATCCGCTACATAAATATCGGCATTTTTAGAATATTCATGCACTGAGGGTAAAAATTTCTCTAGTAATTTTTCTCCATTCCAGTTAAGTATAACAATAGCTATTTTCGACATGTATGATGAGCCCGAGACATTCCAGACCAAACTTAACAGTATGTAGCTCTATAGCACACACCAGGTTCAATTTAATTTTTAAAGGCACAAATTAACGGCTAAAATCAGGAATTTCCTTTAAAAAACAATATTTTTCTTGATCAAAATCCATTTTACAATAAAAATGCTGCAATCCGTTGGTGACCATTAAATATTCAGCTCGTAATTGTAAATTATAGCTTGCGATTTGATCAAAAGTAATTTGTGTCACCATTACTTCAGGAGCTTTACACTCAACCAGTAGTGTTATTGTTCCGTCAGCTTTAAATACGATAATATCATATCGCTTAACTAAGCCATTAAGCTTTACTTGTTTTTCTACATTAATAAGGCTTAAAGGATATTTTTTTTGCTCTACAAGGTAGTGCACAACGTGTTGCCGTACCCATTCTTCAGGTTGTAAAATGACAAACTTTTTACGAACAACATCAAAAATATAGATTTTATTTTCGCTATTTTTGAATCGAAAAGTATAGCTAGGAAAGTTTAAAACTTGCATGTAACAAATTTGATGATTTTTTCTGAATGGATGAAGTAAAAAAAATAGTTAACGATATAAAAGCAAGAATAATAAAACCCATTTATTTCTTTATTGGGGAAGAAGCGTATTATATTGACAGGTTATCCGAGTATATAGAAAAAAGCATTTTAACGGAAGATGAGCGTGGCTTTAACCAAATGGTCATGTATGGAAAGGAGTCTACTATTGAAGATATCATAAGCAATGCAAAACGATATCCTATGATGGCAGAGTACCAAGTTATTATTGTAAAAGAGGCACAACATTTAGCAAAATCTATAGATAAACTTATCTCTTATGTTGAAAATCCACAAGTTACCACCGTTTTAGTTTTTTGTTTTAAATATTCAAAACTTGATAAAAGAAAAAAAATATTCAAACTCATTCAAAAACAGGGGGTCTTATTTGAAAGTAAAAAATTGTATGATAACCAGATTCCCGACTGGATTCGAAAAGTTTTATTAGGAAGTGGTTATGCTATTACCCCTAAGGCTGCTATTCTTTTGGCTGAATTTTTAGGAAATGATTTAGGAAAAATTCACAATGAATTAGAAAAACTAAAAATCGTTATTTCAAAAACCCAAGAAATTACACCCGAAGTCATAGAACAAAACATAGGAATCAGTAAAGACTATAATAATTTTGAGCTTAAAAAGGCTTTAGGCGAACGAAATGTCATAAAGGTGACAAGAATCTTAAACTATTTTGCGCAAAACCCAAAAGATAATCCATTTGTGGTCACCATCACTTTGCTAAACAGCTTTTTTACTCAGTTATTGCAATATCATGGAATGAAGGACCATAATCCAAAAAGTGTAGCTAGTGTTCTAGGTGTTCATCCTTTTTTTGTTACCGAATACCAAGTGGCGGCAAAAAATTATCCCATGAAAAAGGTGAGCAGTATCATTGCCGATTTGCGTGAACTAGACCTTAAAGGAAAAGGGGTGGGTGCTAATTTAGAACCTAAAGAACTACTAAAGGAACTTTTGATAAAAATTATGTAACTTATTTTTTGTCAAAACTATATTTCCCAGGACCTAGTAACATAATCACAACAAAAAAGGTTAAATAGAGTAGTGCCATTTCTTTCTTAACTAGGGGATCTGCGCCATGGGCAATAAAGGCAGCAACGGCCATAGTAATTGCTGAAGGTAGTGCGGCCCATCTGGTTTTGATGCCTATAATTACTAATATAGGACAAACGAGTTCACCTATTACAGCTAAAAACAGTGAGGGAGCTGCACCAATACCAATGGGGTCTCCAAATTGAATATCACCGCTGATTAAGTTTTGAAATTTAGGAATTCCATGGGTGATCATTAAAACAGAAGGAACAATCCTTAAAAGTGCTAAACCAATATCATTACTTATTTTTTTTTGCATTTTGGGGAGGTTTTGGGATAAATGTACTACAATTTTTTAATTTTTGACGAAAGAATAATCAGTTGTTATAGAACCCGGCTAAAATTCAATCTGCTTTTTAACTTTAAGCTATTAAAAAACAACTAATTACTTTAATTTAGGATAATCCGAGGGATTAACTTCGTGCATGATAGCGTATATTTTTTCAAAAATATCTTCTGCATTTGGCTTAGAAAAATAATCGCCGTCGGTAGAATAGGAGGGTCTATGACTATTCGCTGTGAGGGTTTGAGGAGCACTATCTAAAAATTTGTACGCCCCTTGTTTTTCTAATATTTCTTGTAAAAGGTAGGCAGAACATCCTCCCGGTACATCTTCATCAACAATTAAAAGTCGATTGGTTTTTTTAACACTTTTTAAAACGTCATGATGCAAATCAAAGGGCAATAAACTTTGCGCGTCAATCACTTCAATATCGATCCCTACCTCTCTTAATTCTTCTGCCACTTGACTTACAATTCGCAAGGTTGATCCATAGGATAAAACCGTAAGGTCATTACCCGTTTTAATCGTTTCAACCAATCCAATTGGCGTGCAAACCTCACTTAAGTTGGTAGGTAATTCTTCTTTTAAACGGTATCCGTTTAAACACTCTATAACAATTGCTGGTTCATCGCTTTGAAGTAGGGTATTATAGAAGCCTGCAGCTTTTACCATATTTCTTGGTACTAGAATGTACATACCTCGTAACAAATGAATAATACCACCCATTTGAGATCCAGAATGCCAAATGCCTTCTAAACGGTGTCCTCTTGTTCTAATGATTAGGGGTGCCTTTTGTTGCCCTACGGTTCTATACAATAAAGTAGCCAAATCATCACTTAAGGTTTGTAAGCCGTACAGTACATAATCTAAATACTGTATTTCAGCTATAGGTCTTAGTCCTCTTAAGGCCAAACCAATTCCTTGGCCTACAATAGTAGCTTCTCGAATGCCAGTATCGGCAATTCTTAATTCGCCATACTTGGCTTGCAAGCCTTCTAGGCCTTGGTTTACATCACCGATAGCTCCAGTATCTTCCCCAAAAATTAAAGCTTCTGGATATTTTGAGAATATAGCGTCAAAGTTTTCCTTTAAAACTACTCTACCGTCAACCTTTTCAGAAGTCTCGTCGTAACTAGGTTTTACTTCTTCGATACTGGTAGCCTTGTTGGGTAAATCACTATATAAATGCGAGCTAAATTTGGGCTGCATTTCTTTATAAAACTGATCAATCCATTGGGTTAACTCGGCCTTAGCTTCATTATTTTCGCCTAATAAGTACCGCAATACTTTTCTGGCCTTAGAGGCTAAATCTTTTTTAATAGGCTCATCAATAGCTATTAAATCATTTTTTATTTTAGCTATAAATGCTTTGTTAGGACTTGTTGCCGAAATTTTTTCGAACAACTGAATTAAGGTTTTTTTTGCTTCCTTATGAGGCTCTAAAAATTCGTTCCAAGCTTCTTTCTTTGCATTTCTAACCTGCTTTTTGATGTCTTTCTCAACGATCTTCAGCTCTTCGTCAGTAGCAATTCCTATTTCAAGAATCCATTCTCTAAAACGCTTGTTACAATCATTTTCTCTTTCCCATTCTAAACGCGCTTCACTTTTATAACGTTCGTGTGATCCAGAAGTAGAGTGCCCTTGTGGTTGTGTAAGTTCTACTACGTGAATTAATACAGGAACATGTTCTTCTCTAGCAATATCAGCCGCATTTTCATAGGCATGAATCAAAGCGGTATAATCCCAGCCGTTTACCTTTAAAATTTCATAACCTTTATCTTTTTCAGTTCTTTGAAAACCTTTTAAAATTTCAGAGATATCTTCTTTTGTGGTTTGATGTCTTGCATGAACAGAAATACCATAATTGTCATCCCATACACTTATCACCATAGGCACTTGCAAAACACCCGCAGCATTGATGGTTTCAAAAAAGTGACCTTCACTGGTACTTGCATTGCCAATGGTTCCCCAGGCCACTTCATTTCCGTTGTTAGAAAAATTTGTGGTATCAATACCTTTGACATTTCTATATATTTTTGAGGCTTGAGCTAAACCTAAAAGTCTAGGCATTTGACCTGCGGTTGGCGATATATCTGCACTGCTATTTTTTTGTGCCGTTAGATCTTTCCACGAGCCGTCTTTATGCAAGCTAGAAGTTGCAAAATGACCTCCCATTTGACGACCAGCACTCATGGGTTCTTTAGCTAGATCAGTTGTGGCGTATAACCCATGGAAAAATTCTTTTGGAGTTAAATGCCCCAAGGCCATCATGAAGGTTTGATCACGGTAATAACCACTTCTAAAATCTCCGTTTTTGAAAGAACGAGCCATAGCCAATTGCGGCAGCTCTTTACCATCACCAAAAATACCAAACTTAGCTTTTCCAGTAAGTACTTCTCGTCTTCCAAGCAAGCTACATTCTCTACTTAGTGTCGCTATTTCATAATCCTTAAGGATCTGAACCTTAAAATCATCAAAGGAAATATCATTGCTCGACTGTTGTAGATTAACTTTCATTTTGAATATTTAGAATTTTTACAAAAATATCAAAATAGAATGAATTTCACAATCCCAAACTTGTTATAAATCTTTATGATTCTTTAAAATATCGTTATTATAAATAGTTACAATTACCATATTTTTAAATAATAATTTAAAAACTGAGAATATCACAATGTTTTAGAACCATTTTCTAGTAAAAAGACTGGTAAGGGTTCTAGGACTTAAGGTTACTATAAAACGTATTTTTTGGCCATAATCTGGCTGTGCAATTTCCCAACCATTATTCGAATAAAAGGGTAAATACAATTCAAAATAGTCGGTCACTAAATTTAAACGAACTCCCGCATCATACACAAATCGGGTAGTTTCATTTTTATTTTTTATCAGGCCTATATCGCCATAAGCTTCAATCCAACGCCAGACACTTAAACTTGTATTATTGGTGAACATGAAATTATTGGCAAACGGATTTTCTAATCTTGATTTAAAACCACCCTCTGCAATAATAATTTGCTGACTGTAAATCCCAGAAGACTCTGATCTTCCCAAATAATTATAATCAAATAAATAATCTGTGGGACGGTCTAAGGCAAAACTAAAATAATCCGAATCTGTTTTATTGGTGATGAATTTTCCAGCAAAAAACCGTGTGTTAAACTGCATGTTATTTTCATATAATTTGCGATACTCTAAATTAAAGGATAGCTTGCTGAAATTACTAGCGTATTGTGCGTCAGCAAACCAAGAAAAGTAATTTATAATTCCATTTTTAAAACTCGAATAACGAACATTCAGCACACTATAATCGGGAGGGGTTTCTAGTTCTTCTAATCCTTCTCCAATAGTTCTAAAAATATTAACATGTCTAAATCGTAAAAAATCTCTACGATCAGATCTAAAATCATCAGGGCGCCATCCGAATACAACAGATGGAGTAATAGAGGTGTATCTTGAATTTTTTTGAAAGTGAAAGGAAGAGGCGTTAACCAGGTAATTGGATAGGTAAAAACCCGTTTTATTATGATACTTTCTATACCCCAATCCGGCTGATCCTACCAACGCTTTTTCATTAGCCGAATAACTAGGCGAGATATCATATAAAAAGGGTCGCTCTAAAAAGGTTTTATTATAAATCCTCATGGCTGGCGTGATCCCATCATAAAGATTAAAGCGCACTGTAGGAACATAAAATATTTGATTGTAAAATGGGTCTTCAGTATCTTTAAAAAACTGAAATTTTAATTTTTTGTTGCTGGATAACAATCCACCTAAGGATTTCCAGTTATCCCGTTGATTAAATTCTGGAATTTTCTGATCATAGTTGAGTACTAATTTATCCTCTCCATTTCTAGGGATGGTAAAGGCTTTGGTACTATCAATACCCGTAAACCAATATTGCGATACTATCGAATCGTTTTTAAGGCCAAAAAGCGATATGGGCACCAGGGTACCAGTTTTGTTTTTTAGTGTAACCTGCAAAGAATCTAACGTTTTTAATACTTTTTTTATTTTAAAATCAATCCGCTCGTTGGTGCTCACGTATTCATTTAAAAACCACGATATGTCTTTATCGACATTTGTATCTAGTATTTTTTCAAAGTCTTTTGAAGATACAGGTCTGAGCTTATATTGGGCAAAAAAATCTTTTATACTCTTATCAACTTTTTCTTTACCTACATAATTTCCTAAAAATGATAAGCCAGCCCCAGCTTTATATCGGTTTCCAATTTTTTGATTAAATTTTAATAGGGAATCATTGGAGGTCGTTAAAGGTTGATCTATGTTTTTACGAGCAGCGTACATATACAAAAGTGGATACTGCTCTACAAACTTAATTTTAGCCAAATTATAGCGTCTAAATCCCCAAATATTTGAAAGTTTTCCCAGTAGTTTTTGATCTGGATAATTCTCCTCAACATAGGATATCATCATGTAATTGACCAAGGCATCAATGACATATTTTTCTTTTCTAGGATCAAGAAAAAGGGTTTCTACCAGAAAACTATTTAAAGCTGTTTTTAAAAATTTTAATTCAAATTGAAATTGATTTTCATAAGGCCTAATAAAGGATGGTAGTTGGTTAATGCCATATAGAGGATCTTTATTGTAATCTATAGTACTCACAAGTAGGTCGGTATGCGGAAAACTGCCTAAATGTTTGTAAATGTAATTTGCTACTTTATCAATGGCAATGGTTTTTGAGATTTCATCGTATTTCGTGACGTTAATGTCTGTAGTTACCGTAATATGTTCAGTCTCGTGTTTTACAAAAAAGTTATAAGGCGTTATAATTAAATCGCAACTTTTTCTATAGTCACCTCTTAATTTAATTTCTATAGAATCTTCAAACTCCTCCTTACTTTCTTTTTCAAAATTTGAAATCAGGAACAGATCCTTTGAATAATTAAATACAAGGTCTGTGTTGGTTATGCCCGTATATAAATCTTCTAAATCTTTATTGGAATACAAATGCCATTCGCCATCGTAGACCGCAGGTGTTAGGTACCAATCTTTTAGGTAATATTCGTTTTTTGGGCTGTAGCCAAATAAGGTAAACTTGCTAGGAGGTAGTTGTACCTGATAGGTTAAATTTAAGGTAGCATACTCATTTGGAGCAAGCTTGCTATTTAGTTTTATTTTTACTAGATCAACTTCATCACCGCGCTCCCAGGCAACCACTGAATATTTATCATCTACGATTCCATAAATTTTGGTAAAGCCCCTTTCATCGTCCTTGGCTAAATGAAAACTTTTTTTAAACTCTTCTTCGAATCGTTTGGCTAATGGTGTTTTTTTATTGCTGTAGGCATTGGCCCAGTCATTAAAATAGAGCACTTCTAAAGTGTCTTGAGAAGAATTAAAAAACTTAAATTCTTGAATGATATTAATTGTTTTTGTGTCTCCTTTTAGGGTCGCGTTAATTTTATTACTATGCTGCGCGAAACTCCACTGAACGAAAAAAAGCAGTACAGTGAAAAATATTCTATTTAATAAAAAAGGAAATTTCTTAAAAAACATACACACTTAAAAATTAGGACTATGAAGATGTCCTTTATAGAAATTATCGATTATTTCCACAATTTCTTCTTTTGTATCCACCAATTGAATAAGGTCTAAGTCTTTAGGACTAATGTTACCAGCCTTAAGCATCGTATTTTTTATCCAATCAAAAAGGCCTTCCCAAAATTCGGTACCCACTAAAATAATGGGAAATTTTTCAATTTTATTCGTCTGTATTAATGTGATGGCTTCAAAGAGTTCATCTAAAGTTCCAAAACCTCCGGGCATCACCACAAAACCTTGACTATACTTAACAAACATGACCTTTCTCACAAAAAAATAATCAAAATCTAAACTTTTATCACGATCAATATAAGGGTTATCGTGTTGTTCAAAAGGAAGATCAATATTTAAGCCCACCGAAATTCCGCCTGCTAAATGTGCACCTCGGTTCCCGGCTTCCATAATTCCAGGACCACCCCCAGTAATGATCCCGTAACCCGCTTCTGCAATACTCTTGGCAACATCAACACCTAATTGATAATATTTATCCCCTTCTTTGGTTCGTGCGGACCCAAAAATAGAAACACAAGGCCCAATTTGACTCATTTTCTCGTAGCCGTTAACAAATTCACCCATGATCTTGAACAATGCCCAAGAATCATTTGTTTTTATTTCGTTCCAGCCTTTATGATGTTGCTCTTTTCTCATTTTTTTAAAACTTTTAACTCTTTGAAGATAAGGTTCACAAACCTAATTCTTTTCTCAGAAACTTTGCCGTATAACTCTTTTTATCTTTACTTACGTGTTCAGGAGAACCTTCAGCAACAACCATACCGCCTGCTTTCCCTCCCTCGTAGCCTATATCTATTAAATAATCGGCCATTTTTATCACATCCATATTGTGTTCAATGACTAAAATGGTATTCCCTTTATCAACAAGTACATTTAAGACTTCCATTAAAACACGAATATCTTCAAAATGAAGTCCTGTAGTGGGCTCATCTAAAATATAAAAGGTATTTCCTGTATCTCTTTTTGATAGCTCTGTAGCTAATTTAATACGCTGAGCTTCGCCTCCAGATAGGGTGGTTGACTGTTGGCCCAATGAAATATAGCCTAAGCCAACATCTTGGATTGTTTTTACTTTTCTATAAATTTTTGGGATTAGCTCAAAAAATGCTACCGCTTCATTAATGGTCATATCTAAAACATCGGCAATAGATTTTCCTTTATACCGGATTTCTAGCGTTTCTCTATTAAACCGTTTGCCATTGCAGGTTTCACATTCCACATAGACATCGGGTAAAAAATTCATTTCAATAACTCTTAAACCACCACCTTGGCAGGTTTCACAACGACCACCTTTAACATTAAAACTAAATCTCCCAGGTTTATAGCCACGGATGGCTGCTTCGGGGGTTTTGGTAAATAAGCTTCGTATTTCACTAAAAACTCCGGTATAGGTTGCTGGGTTTGAACGAGGGGTTCTACCTATGGGCGACTGGTTAATATCAATGACCTTATCGATATGCTCTAAACCTGTTATTTTCTTGTAGGGTTTGGGTATTTTTACACCATTAAAATAATGGGCATTCATGATGGGGTAAAGGGTTTCGTTGATTAAGGTAGATTTTCCACTACCAGAAACACCAGTGACCCCTATCAGCTGCCCCAAAGGCAAGTTGATCGAAACGTTTTTTAAATTATTACCAGTACAGCCGGTTAACGTAATTGTTTTTCCGTTTCCTTTTCTTCGCGTTTGTGGGACTTCAATTTTTCGTTTTCCTGTGATATAATCTGCGGTGAGTGTGTTGAATTTTTTTAAATCTAAAGGTTTTCCTTCCGATATAATTTCTCCACCATATTTCCCCGCTCTAGGTCCAATATCAATCACATGATCGGCTCTTTCAATCATGTCTTTATCATGTTCAACCACAATAACAGAATTCCCCAAATCTCGTAGCGATTCTAATGATTTTATCAAGCGTTCATTATCGCGTTGATGCAGGCCAATACTTGGTTCATCTAAAATGTAGAGAACACCTACTAATTGTGACCCTATTTGGGTTGCTAATCGAATGCGTTGGGCTTCACCACCAGAAAGCGATTTTGAGTTGCGGTTTAAGGATAAATAATCTAAACCTACATCGAGCAAAAATTGAATTCTAGTACTGATTTCTTTAATAATTTCTTCGGCTATTTTCAGTTGATTTCCTTCAATTTTTTTAGGGAGATTCTTAAAAAACTGTGCGAGCTCGGTAATATCTAAATTGGCTAGTTCTGCAATGTTTTTTTCATCCACTTTAAAATTTAGGGATTCTTTTCGCAACCTAGAACCTGAGCAAGTGAGGCACTCAATTTTATCCATATACTCCTTAGCCCAACGTTTTATGGAGGTAGAAGCCGCTTCATCAAACTGATTTTTTATAAAGTTAGCAATCCCTTCGTAATCAATTTTATAGCTTCGTTTAACCCCTAAAGTTTTTGAATCAATGACAAAAGATTCGTTAGCACCGTTTAAAAGTACCTGGAGGGCTTCTGCTGGTAATTTATCAATAGCATCCGTTAACTCAAAGCTATACCGTTGTGCAATGGTTTCAATTTGCTTAAAAGCCCAAGATTTTTTGTAGGGGCCAAGGGGCGCAATTCCGCCTGCTTTGATGGATAATTTTCTATCCGGAAAAATTTTGGATTCATTTACTTCATAGATATGACCCAAACCGCTGCAATCGGGGCACATGCCTTTAGGCGAGTTGAATGAAAAGGTATTGGGCTCAGGATTTGGGTAGGAAATACCTGTAGTAGGGCACATTAAATCGCGACTAAAATAACGCGCTATTTTCTCGCCTTCCTCTAAAACCATTAAAACATTTTCACCACTATACATAGCCGTATTGATCGTTTCTGCTAAGCGCTTATCAAAATCTTCGGTATCTATAACTTTTAATCTATCAATGACAATTTCAATGTCGTGAACCTTATAGCGGTCTACTTTCATGCCTTTGACGATGTCTTTTACTTCGCCATCAACACGTACTTTTACAAAGCCTTGTTTTGCTATTTGCTCAAACAGTTCGCGATAATGCCCCTTTCTAGATTTAATAACGGGCGCTAAAATATTTATTTTTTTAGAGAGGTATTCACTTTTAATTAATTCGCGAATTTGATCGTCGGTATAACTCACCATTTTTTCGCCGGTGTTATAGCTATAAGCGTCACCTGCTCTAGCAAATAATAGCCGTAAAAAATCGTAAATCTCCGTAATCGTACCGACGGTAGATCTCGGTGATTTTGAAGTGGTTTTTTGTTCAATAGCAATGACTGGTGAGAGTCCGTCTATTTTATCCACATCAGGGCGCTCTAGCCCACCTAGAAATTGTCGTGCATAGGCAGAAAAAGTTTCAATATAGCGGCGTTGCCCTTCTGCATAAATAGTATCGAAAGCAAGGGATGACTTTCCACTTCCAGAAAGACCTGTAATCACTACAAGTTTTTCTCTGGGAATGGTAATATCAATATTTTTAAGGTTGTGAACGCGAGCGCCTTTAACCTCAATATTTTCTTCGTAATTTATCATTTTCTATAGCAAAGTTGCAAAAATACAATTTTGACTACTAAAACCGTAATTCATTTGATTTTGTTTTTTGTCAATTGAAAAGCTTAACATAAATTAGCATTTAGAACTAAAATTTAAAGATGCAAATATTAGGAATAGGCTCACGCATACTACATCCTGAATTGGGAAAAGGGGTGGTGACCAATGTAACTTCAAAACACTATTGGGTTACTTTTATAGAAAAAGGCTTAGAAACGATCGAAATAGATGCAGAATTTGAAGTTATTGAAGCTTTGGAGGATGATGTAGATACCATCAGTTTCTCGGAAGTGGAGCAATCATTAATTACTATTTTAAGAAAATGGAGTGATGTGAGTGCTGTAACACCCATAGCTGACAAATGGAAAGGTGGAAGCCTGGTGTTACAACCAAGTGATAGTCATGTATCTAACAAAGAGATACCTATAGATACATTCTTTCATAAAATTGTTATGGTTCGTGATCGTATTCGTGTGATGGAACAAAAGATAAATGCCAGTAAAAACCTTGACGACCAAGAAAAAGTGGATTTACAACAATACCTTACTAGAATTTATGGAAGTTTAACGACGTTTAATGTGTTATTTAAAAACCAAAGTGACCATTTTGTTGGGGATAAATCTAAATAATCTGGTTGATCGTTATTCGTTGTTGGTTGATTGTAGATCGTTGATTGTTGTTCGTTATTCGTTGTTGGTTGATCGTTGTTGGTTTTTTGTTGCCAGTAACAAAATGATAAAAAAATGGACAAACTACAACTTTCGATATAAAGATACGCCTTCTGTCACGCAGGTTTTTAAGAGTCGTAAATATTAGTTTTGCCTTTATAGTATTGTTAGCTGTAATTATAAAAAATCAATCATTCTCTTGAATATAATCAAAGCCCTTTTATTAACTTTCTTTGTTATAATTATTTACTACATACCACAAACAGTTATAGTGCTACTGGTTAAGTACAATATTTTTAACTTCAACTTGTTCAACCCTAATTTTGAGATTCTTTCATCTTGCCTTCAACCAATTCACTTATACCGCTTGTTTTTTTTCGCTTAAGTATTTCCAATAGCGGGTAGGAACATGTTGTTGGTGTAATTTTAGATTGATCCGTGATTTAATATTGGTACTTTTAAAGTAGGTATTCCAAAGCTCTTGATAGGCGTATTCTGTAGAGGTAAAGGCATTGCTTTTGTGTATGCTATTGGTGTACATTTCATTGACATCAAGAGATACTAGTTCAACAGATTTAAGGTCATAAAACAACCCGTATTTTCGTTTTACATCATAAATAAGCCATTGTTGATCTGCATAACGCGAACGAAAGTGTTTTGAGATTAAAGGCAAGACATCAAAATCGGGCTCAATAGGAGCAAAGTAAATCCCATCTTTCGTGAGTTGAAATCGCACAAAAGCTTCCATTCTGTGTTTTTCTCGCCCTACGGATTTTGCAAGCTGGCAGGTGCGTAATACAATGTCGTCCGAGAAATTTAGATGCATGTATTCTGTTGTAGAGAATAGCTTTTGAATGTAGTGATAGAGTAGTAGTTCCCTATTTTTTGTTTCACTTAAAAACGCGAAATAAATATTTTTAATGGCTACGGTACTTTTCTTTTCTATACCACTCCATACACGTTTGGCCTTCTCCATTTCCGTAAAAACAATTTCGGTTTCTGAGAATAAGCCTCTTTGCACGTCAGAATTACTCTGCATATCTGCCACTTGAATTTTTTCTTCAAAAGCCTTAAATACACAGGTTAAAAAGCCATTGAAACTTCCATCGTAAATTAAAATTTTTGCTTCTCTCATAGTATGGGTTTTTATATTTCTAAACACTTTTTTGCCTACCACTGAGGTTTTTATAAGCTCATCCGGAGCATTTAATTATGACTTGAGAATAAAAAGGGAGCTATCAACTTCTTGAGCTCATGACCTCTAAGCTTCACTTTTTAATTCAAACTCTTTGATAGCCATTTTTTTGTACTTATTTGTATTTAAGCCCCTTCGGCATACCTTTTTAAAGACGCTTTTCCATTCAACGATACTATATCCGATATTTAAAATTCGGTTTTGTGTTTTTTCTACATAGAAGAAGGTCTTTTTCATTTTGGTCGTTTTTGGTTCTTATAGGTCTAGTTAAATAAGGATAATTGCGTACTGTATTGATTTCTAAATTTCCCTTGTGAATTTTGTAAAATCAAACTTTTAATTTGAGATGATTGTAAATCTTGATGTCTGTAACTAGCCTCACAAATCATAAAATACTTAGCCCTGTTTAAGGCTACACCGATTTTTTTAAGATGTTCCCAATTTAGTTTTCTAAATTTTCTAGCTTGTATAATTTTATGAACAGAATACATCCCTAAGCCTGGTATTCGGGCTAACATTCTAGGTTCGGCAGTATTTACATCTATAGGAAATTCATTTAAATTTCTAAGGGCCCAACCTAATTTAGGATCTACATCAACATCTAAATTGGGATGATTTTGATTCAAGAGCTCATGAACACTAAACCCATAAAATCGAAGCAACCAATCGGTTTGATAGAGTCTATTTTCACGTAACATAGGTACTTCTGAACCTATAGCGGGTAAACGTACATCATGAGCCACGGGTACGTAAGCCGAGTAGTAGACCCGCTTCATTTGATAGGTTTTATAATAATGCACGGCAGAGTACATAATATCTTTATCTGATTCTCCTGTGGCGCCAATGATCATCTGTGTGCTCTGACCTGCGGGAGCATATTTCGGCGTATTTTTTATAATTTTTTTATCTGCTTGGTATTGAATAATTTCATTCTTCACTTTTAACATGGGCTTTGTAAAGTCTTCATGTTTTTTGTCAGGAGCTAATAATTTTAAGCCCGAAATGGTGGGAACTTCAATGTTTACAGATAAACGATCCGCATATAAGCCTGCTTCTCGCATGAGTTCGTCACTGGCGCCAGGAATCGATTTTAGATGAATGTAGCCATTAAATTGTTCCTCTAATCGTAGTTTTTTTGCTACAGCCACTAAGCGTTCCATGGTATAATCAGGACTTTTAAAAATTCCAGAGCTTAAGAAAAGACCTTCAATATAATTTCTTCGATAAAAATTAATGGTTAAATCTACCACTTCTTGAATCTTGAATGCGGCTCTCTCCACATCATTACTTTTTCTAGTGACACAATAGGCACAATCAAAAATGCAATGATTGGTTAAAAGAATCTTCAGCAGTGAAACACAACGACCATCATCGGTGTACGAATGGCAAATGCCCATACCCGAACTATCACCTAATCCTTTATTGCTATTGCTGCGTTTACTGCCACTACTAGAACATGACACATCATATTTGGCAGCATCGGCTAGAATGTTCAATTTTTGTTTTATTCGTTCAAAGTTCATAGGCTGTATTTGTAATAATTCCAAAATTATGGAATATATCCTAATTATGGAAATATTCCATATCATATTTTGGAATTATTCCAAAAAGTGTATATTTGAAAAGAATACAAGGCATGCATTTATGGAAAATGAAATAACATTAAAGCGATTTCTTGAAGTACGACGGGACTTAGGCTATACACAAGCTGAGTTTGCTACACTTTTAGGGGTATCGAATACAACAGCTGATATTGAACGCGGAAGAACAAAACTTTCTGGAAAAATCGTAGTGGAATTATTTAAGCAATTTAAAATAAACCCGCTTTGGCTATTTGGTGATAGTGAGCATAAGTATTTGGAAAGCTCAAATACCAGTGTCATCCCGAAGGTGGTTACCGTTGATATGTCTGATAATGAAAATATGGTTTTAGTAAATGCCAAAGCTGCAGCTGGATATCCTCAAAACATTCAAGATGTTAGTTGGTACCAACAATTACCTGCCTTTGATTTGCCAATTCCAGAATTTAGAAATGCTACATACCGCGGTTTTCAAGTGGAAGGGGATAGCATGGTACCTAATTTATATCCAGGTGAATGGGTGCTGGCCAAAGCTATTGAACACATAGATGATGTGAGTCCTAATAAAATTTATGTCGTTGTGCTGCAGGATGCTGTTTTGGTAAAAAAGGTAATTAAAAAACCCAACTCCAATAATGTGACGCTGGTGTCTTTAAACGAAAGCTATCCGCCATACGAGATTAAACCATTTCAAATACAAGAAATCTGGCAAGTAAATAGTAAAATAACCTTTGGCGTTGATGCCACGACCGATACCGGACTATTACGTCAGTTGCAAGAATCCATGGAGGAGCTGAAAAGTCAACTTAAAAAAGACTAAAAACAACATAAAATTCAGTATAAGACATTTTTATTAGGGTGGAGTATTATGATTTTACCTATAAATCCTTTTGGTTTTAGTTAAAATTTAACACCCTTAGGGCTAATAATAACGTAAGTATTCCTTTATTTTTACTACCAAAACAAAAAAAAGGAACTATGAAAATTATTAAAATAACGGCATTCTTATTTTTTGCACTTTTAACAACAAGCTGCAATTCTAAAAACAATCAAAAGGCAAACAATACGTCAGAGGAGGCTATTAGGCAGCAAGACTTATCAACATATGAAACTGCTTATTTTGCTAGCGGTTGTTTTTGGTGTGTAGAAGCCGTATTTGAAAGTGTAAAAGGAGTTAAAGAAGTAATTTCAGGCTATGCTGGTGGCAAGGAAAAAAATCCAACGTACGAGCAAGTGAGTTACGGTAGAACCACACATGCTGAGGCGGTAAAAGTATATTACGATCCTAAAGTAATTTCTTTTGAAACTTTAGTCAAGGTATATTTTGGCTCGCATGACCCCACTACCGTAAACGGTCAAGGGCCTGACATGGGCAAACAGTATCGTTCTATTGCTTTTTATAAAAACGATACAGAAAAGAAAATTATTGAAAATTATATGGCTAAACTAAAAGCAGATAAGGTCTACAGTAAGCCATTAGCGACCGAGGTAACAAAGTATAGTATTTTTTATGATGCGGAAGCATACCACCAAGATTATGAAAAAAACAATCCGAATAACGGGTATATTAGAAACGTCTCTGTACCTAGGTTAATGCGTTTTCAAAGCAAATATCCTGAATTATTAAAGGAGGGTGCTCATTAATCAACCGAGAACTAGCTCGCTATAGGAAGCAAAATCATTTGAATTGGGGAATTGTCCTTTAAAAGAGGAGGGTACAAAAAGGTATTTAAAAATGTTTAAATTCGTTGCTTAATTTTTTTAGATTGAAACAAATTACCTTAAAAAATAAGCATATTGAATTAACCGTATTAGACTACGGGGCTATCATTCAAAAATTAGTCGTACAGGACAAAAATGGCCAGCCAACAAATGTGGTCCTTGGCTTTGAAAATCCAGAGCAATACCTTCAGAACCCTACGTATTTAGGGGCATGTATTGGGCGATATGCCGGCCGCATTAGCAAAGGTGAATTTTCTTTGAATGGAGAAAAATACAAGTTACACAGCGAAAAAGGTATTCATCTTCACGGGGGGGAAATGGGTTTTGACCAAAAGCTATTTACCATTGAAGACGTACAACAAGGAGAAGAACCTTTTGTAAAATTATCCTATTTAAGTCCGGATATGGAAGAAGGCTATCCAGGCAATTTAACGCTCTATGTTACCTATAAGCTTATGGCGAATGAAGTGCATATTATTCACGAAGCCTTTACAGATAAAACCACAGTTATTAATGTAACTAATCATTCCTATTTTAAATTAGATGCTGTAGCGAATGTAAACCATTACGAGTTACAACTAAACAGTATCGGTTTAATTGAAATGGATGCTAAATTACTACCCACTGGAAAATTGTTAGCCCTTGAAAATACTAAATTTGATTTTTTACAAGCCAAAAAAATAAACGGTGTGGCGCTAGATTCTCCTTTTGCCATAAATCCTATGAAGCCAGTGGTAGCAAGTGCTTTTTCTGAAATTTCTGGAATTTTTATGGAAGTAGAAACCAATCAAAAATGTGTGGTTGTTTATACTCCAACTAGCACTGGTGCTATCTGTTTTGAAACTCAAAATTATCCCGATGCTCCCAATCATTCTAATTTTCCATCTAGTGTGTTACAACCTAATGAAAGGTATAAAAACAAATCTATTTTTAGGTTTTCTTTAGCTTCATCTTAGCGGATTAAAATACGAATGAAGGTTTTGTTTCTATGGTCTTGCCAGAAGGGATGAGCATCCCTATTTTTAAATTGAAAGCCGTCTAAAACAATGATTTTAGACGGCTTTCAATAGTGAAATTTAATTCAATTTTTTTTACTCTTCCAGTAATAAATTGAGCTTCACGGTAATGTTATCTCTCGTTGCTTTACTATAAGGGCAAATTTCATGGGCTGCATTCACTAATTTCTCACCCATATCTTTATCTACTGTCGGTAAATATGAATCTAGGGTAGCTTTTATGATAAAGCCGCCATCTTCATCTTTTTGAAAAGCAACAACCGCAGTCACACTAAAATCGCCTAAATCATCTACCTTATGATCTTTGGCTACGGCCTGAACGGCACCAGCAAAACAAGTGGCGTATGCGGCGGCAAAAAGTTGTTCTGGATTGGTATATTTTTCTTCAGTATCATCCTTGCCATTCGGCATTTTTACATCAAAATCTATTAATCCACCTTCACTAGTAACGTGACCGCTTCTACCGCCTTTATTTGTTGCGCTTGATTTAAATATTGTCTTCATTTGTTGTACATTTAAAATTAAGTCTTAATATAGGCATAGATCTTTAGCTTAGAAAAAATGAATTATTAAATTTGTGTGAATATTTATACATCCCATAAATAACAAGGATATATAGCGATGATCACTATGCTTATAACGACAAGGGCTCAATTGACATAGACTGTAGCTCAGACCATTAAATGACCTGTTTTAATTAACACACTACTTTTGAAAAAAAAACAACCTATATCGGCATTGGAGGAGAAAGATGGAGTGAATGCTCCTGAAATTTTTAGTGCCAATGCGATCTCAAAAATTAAAAATTCTAGAAAAGCACAACCCAGTGCAGATGATTTAATTGAAGGAATCACAAAAGGAAGTAAAACAGCTTTAAGCAGAGCAATTACCTTAATAGAAAGCAAAAATCAAGCACATCACCAAAAAGCAAATAGCATTATTGATGCCTGTTTACAGATCAAAAAAAACACCTTGCGTATTGGTATTACTGGTGTTCCAGGAGTAGGTAAAAGTACATTCATTGAGGTTTTCGGGATGTATTTATGCTCCTTAGGAAAAAAAGTAGCTGTTTTGGCGGTCGATCCAACGAGTACCTTAAGTAAGGGTAGTATTTTAGGTGATAAAACAAGGATGGAGGCTTTAGTCAAGAATGAAGCTGCTTTTATAAGGCCTTCTCCTTCAGGGGAGTCTTTGGGTGGTGTGGCGCGTAAAACGAGAGAAAGTGTTGTGTTATGCGAAGCTGCCGGATTTGACATTATTTTAATTGAAACAGTTGGCGTTGGGCAAAGTGAAACCGCAGTGCATAGTATGGTAGATTTTTTTTTACTGCTCAAATTAGCCAGGGCAGGTGATGAATTGCAGGGAATAAAAAGAGGAATTATGGAAATGGCAGACCTTATTGCCATTAACAAAGCTGATGGAAAGAATAAACAAGCCGCAAAAATAGCCAAGGTAGAATTTAACAGGGCTTTACATTTATATCCTCCTAAAGAAAATGGTTGGACACCCAAAGTACTGCAATGCTCTGCATTAGAAAATACTGGGGTTGAAGAAATATGGCAGACCTTACAAGACTATCTTAAGGAAACCGCAGTTTTTTTTAACGAAAAACGCAAGCAACAAAATAAATACTGGTTGCTTCAGACAATTGATGACCAGCTAAAAACAAATTTTTACCGCAACAAAAAAGTATCTTCAGAACTTAGCCTTTTAACAGAAAAAGTCATGAACAATCAAATTTCTCCTTTTTTGGCAGCAGAGCAATTATTGAATATGCATCAAGAATGAAGTAATTTTTAATGGCAAAGTAGCTAAAAGAACCGAAATTTAGTTTCCCTTAATTTTATTAGGAAACATCAAATCGAAAATCTTGAAAATTGTAACTAAGCTCTAAAAGATTTTAGACTGCTCATTATTCATCTTATAGGATAGCGTGAAAAAAAAATACATAAGGATAGGGAATACATTTAGGTGAAGGCTTGTTGCGCTCCGAAGTATAACACAAGTAGCGTTTCGGAAACAAGGTAAAGAATACCACAAAAGAACCTTTTTTTAATAGTGCCATAGACTAGGTTCATGGAACCTTTTAGATGGTATGCCCTTTTTAAGCTTTTCAAAATAGGGTTTCACTAAAATACCATAAATTTGCAATTGTAAAATTATTTATATGAAAGTTTTAACCGACCAAATGCTCTCTATAGTTGTTCCCTTATACAATGAAGAAGACAATGTAGTGCTGCTCACACAAAAGATACATGAAAGCCTTGTCGGGTATAGTTATCAAATTATTTATATCGATGATTTTTCAACCGATGCCACTCGAAAAGTAGTAAAAAAAATGAACGACACTAAAGTTCATTTAATTGCTTTAAAGAAAAATTATGGTCAGAGCCTTGCCCTTGCAGCGGGAATAGATTATGCTGAAGGGGAATATATTATTACTATGGATGGAGATTTACAAAACGATCCCAGTGATATTCCACAAATGTTAGCCTATGCTGTAAGAGGTGAATATGATTTAATTACAGGAATCCGCCAAAAAAGGAAAGACTCTTTAGTAAAGAAAATACCGTCTAAAATTGCCAACTTTTTGGTGAGGCGTGTCACTAAATTAGATATAAAAGACAATGGCTGTGCTTTAAAAGTATTTACCAAAGACATTGCTAAAGACCTTAATTTATACGGTGAAATGCACCGGTTTATTACCTTGTTGGCCTTTTTAGAGGGAGCCCAGATTAAACAAGTTCCTGTAAAACATCACGCGCGACATGCAGGCGTCTCAAAATACGGATTAGAGCGTGTTTTTAAGGTAGTGGCTGATATGATGTTGTTGTTATTTATTCGTAAATATATTCAACGCCCCATTCACCTATTCGGAATTTTTGGGGTACTCCTTATTATGCTAGGAATAGTCATAAATATTTATTTATTGGTGGTGAAATTACTGGGAGAAGATATTGGAAATAGGCCATTATTAATATTTGGATTGATGTTTATTTTGGCAGGAATTCAGTTATTTACAATCGGAATTGTAATGGAGTTATTAATTAGAACCTATTATGAATCACAACAAAAAAGACCTTACAGAATAAAAAATATAAGCATCGGTGACCAAACCAAATAAAAAGCTCATTACGGCCCTAAAATTTATCATTAGTGGGTTTTTAATCTATTTTATTTTTACTAAAATTTCTTTGGAGGAGGTGTTGCAAACCTTAAAAAAAACCCAGCCTTTATTTCTTTTTTTGGCGCTCGTTTTTTTTATAGGATCAAAAGTTGTGGCCTCTTTTAGAGTTAATTTGTATTTTGGTCAATTACAGGTTTTTTTAACAGAGTGGAGTAACTTGAAGCTTTATATTTTGGGTATGTTTTACAACCTTTTTTTACCTGGAGGCATTGGTGGTGATGCTTACAAGGGTTATGTGATAAAAAAGGAATTCGAGGTTTCTACTAAAAAAATAGTTTCTGCTCTGGTTCTAGATCGTTTAAGTGGACTATTACTTCTTTTTATTTATGCCTGCGTTCTTATCAGCTTTTTAGACTTAAATAGTGTATGGCCTATTGAATATATTGCCTCTGCATTAATCATCCTGAGCATTATTGTTTTTTGGGCCATCCAAAAAAAATTCTTTACCTATTTGACACCTATTTTTTGGACAAGCTTTGGATATTCTTTTCTGGTACAGTTGTTTCAATTAGCTAGTGCCTATTTTATTTTAAAGGCTCTTCAAATTGAATTCAATACCAGCCCTTATTTATTTATTTTTTTAGTTTCCTCTATTGTTTCGGTTATTCCCTTAACTATTGGTGGTATAGGAAGTAGAGAACTTACTTTTTTTTATGGTGCCACATTGTTGCATTTAGACGAAAACACCTCGATAGGGGTAAGTATGGTGTTTTTTTTAATTACTGCTCTAGTTTCTTTTGTAGGCGTGTTTTACCACTTTAAAAAACCTAAATTAGAATTAAAACAATAAAGAATGCTGTCCTTTTTCATGTTGAGAAAAAGCAAAGACGAATCTAAAGATTTACTAAAAAGGGAAGCACAACTTGATTAAAAAATCGTTTTCTTAGAACATTAAGATCGTTTAAAAATATGAACCAAATGTTTATTCTTTAGCGTTTTTTGTCTCGTAGCGGGGTTTAAAAATTTAGCTTGTAAACGGGTTATTCTAAAATCAATAACCGTGTGTTGTTTATTCCAATCAAAGCCATAATCTTTAAGGGTTTGTAATTCTTCATCCGAAGCGTAGACCCAAAGCTCGTTGGTATCATCCAAATCTTCTACAGCAATCTTATGAACTGGTTGTCGATTATAAAAATCTAAAGCCCATGTGTGTTCATCTGTTAATTTGTAGATTGCATCTTTAGGTATATTTTGGTCTTTGATTACTTGAGCCATTGAAGAACCAGCTTGGTAGTCTAACAAATTCGGATAAAAATGAAAATTCAAAACAAAATTCAGCAAAAGTGATGTTATTGCGGCAGTAGTAATAATACGTACGCTGTATGGTCCAGGTTTTAAGATGTAGTAAATGATAATTAATGCTGCGATAGCAAATAAAAAGTAGGATAGCATCGATTGAATTTCAAAAACATAAAAGCAGAGTAGGAGAGCGGCAATGAATACAAAACCTAAAATAAAATACTGAATACTTAATAAAACTTTAATAGCCTTCTCTTTTACAAAAATATTTAATTTATACAAATACGAAGCCGTCAAAATAGAAAATAAAGGCATGACAATATTTAAATAATGTGGTAATTTGAACTGTGCAAAACTGATGAGAATAAAAATTAAAGTAATACCTCCTAAGGTTAAAAATTCGTATTTCGGATTGTATTTAAATTTTAAATTAATAAACGTTTTAAAACGTGCATAGTATGCAGCGATACCAATCAAGGTCCACGGTATAAAAGTCCATAAAAAAGTATGAAAAAAGAATAAATAATCGCTACTATTCTTTCCTACACCTTCCCCACTCATTCGCTCAAAACTTTGTTCCCAAAGAATAAACAGAATGCCACTACGGTCTTGACGACCGCGAATAATTTTTTCTGGATGTAAGTCAAACTGAAGGTAATAGGCGTATAAAATAGGAGTTATGCTTATAGCAAAAACAAGTATGGCTAAGAGTACACGCCAATTTAAAAAACGCATCCATTGGCGCGTATATGCTACATGGCATAAGATAGGCAAGCCAATAACCACTAAGGCTATTTGTCCTTTTGTAGAAAAAGCAATTCCTGCTCCAAAAGCACCTAAAATGATATGTTTTAAAGAGTTTTTATTCAAATAGGCAGCCAAATGCCACAGTGAAAAAATAGTAAATCCGGTTAAAACTGCGTCGGTTCTAACATCAATTACTGATAAAACTATAGTTTGTGAAGTCAAAAAAATTAAAGCAGCAATTTTTCCAACGTAATGGTTATACAATAACTTTCCTAGTCCAAAACAGCTGTAGGCCCCTAAAACAGTTGCTAATATTGCTGGTATTCTGTATGCCCAATCGTATAAGCCAAATATTTTAAATGATAAGGCTGCCAGCCAATAATGCATATGAGGCTTATCTAAATATTCCTCAGGCCCTTTGAACAGGTTAATAAAATCATTTTCCTGTACCATGCGCATGGCCATCACAGCAAATTGGGCAGAATCGTTTTCAAATAAGGTCGAAAATAGTCCTGCACAATAAATAATAAGAACTAAAAAAAGTAAAAACCAATACCTGGCATTTGAAATCATAGCCTCAATTTAAGCGTTGCAAATATAAATAACTTTGCAAATAACCAACTAAAAACCAAGCCAATAAATGCCCCAGTTAGGCTATCTAAGGGAAAATGCACCCCAATATAAATACGACTATAGGCGACCAAACAGGCCCATGTTAGTAACAAAAAGCCAATGTATTTATATTTTTCTTTAAGTAAATATGTAAATAAAAAAGCGACAGCAAAAGCGTTTGATGCGTGGGCTGAAAAATAGCCATAGGTACCACCACAAGAACTTTTAACTAAGCGCATAAGCCCATTAACTTCTTCATCATAACAAGGTCGTAAACGTTGTACACCATATTTAAAGAAGTTGGCTAACTGATCAGTCACCGTAATTAATAAACCTATGGTAACTAGAAAAAGAAGTAATTTTTTTAGGCCGTATGCTTTATAAAAAATTATGGCCAAAAGCAGATAAAGAGGAACAGCACTAAATTTATTTGTAATAAAGAGCCAAAAACCATCCCAAGATGAAGTTCCTAAATTATTCAGGAAAAGAAAAAGTTCTTTATCATAATGAATCAATTCTTCGAGCATAATTTATTCTTCGTATCGGGATACTTCTCGGTCATAAAAAACCGTAGCTTGTTCAATAAGATTTTCTGCTTCTGCTTCGAGTTCTTTTTCGTCTTCCTGAGAAAAATCTTCTAACCACTCTACATCATCATTCTCTAAATTAATAATAAAACGAGGATACTCTGTATGCACCACAAATATGGCCGTAGGATAATCAGTGTTATCGCCTAATAAAAATTTTGGAAAGTCCATATACTACTATTTAACAGATAAAAATACAATTAATTGCGCTGTTAAACTGCTTTATGCTTTAGCATTCGCAATTAATTTTAGGGTTAAACTATTGAATCTAAAATATAAAAGAATGGCTGATGTGGTTAAACCCGCTAACAACCCAATCCAAATGCCCGTACTTTTTAAATCGGTATACAAACACAAATAAAAACTGGTCGGGAAGCCCACCAACCAATAGGCTATAAACGTAATTACCGTGGGTATTTTTACATCTTGAAGTCCACGAAGGGCGCCTAGAATAACGACTTGTAAGCCATCAGAGATTTGAAAAACAGCAGAAACGATAAGTAGTTGGGCTGCAATTAAAATTACCTCGGTATTATCAACTTGATTTGCCACATCATTCACATCTAAATAAATAGATGGCAACCAATGATTAAAAATTAAAAAGATGGCGGCAAAAACAATTTCCAACAAAAAAGTTAGCAAGAAAATTGAATAGGCAATACGTCTTAATTCTTTAAAGTTGAGTAAGCCTTTTTGATTTCCTACGCGAATCATGGCGGCAACACCTAAACCCATACCTACCATAAAGGTCATACTAGACAAGTTCAACGCAATTTGGTTGGCTGCCTGATGGTTTTTTCCTAAAACACCACTTAACCAGACTGCCGAAGTAAAAATAGCGACTTCAAAAAACATTTGTAATGCTGAAGGAAACCCTAAATTGATGATCTTCTTCATCACTTTTTTCTCTATGACCCTAAAATTAAAGCCCGTGACGAAGGGATGAAATTTCTTTTTATTACGCAACAAAACCCACAGGTAAATAACCATGACCACTCTTGAAATTAATGTGCCAATAGCTGCACCAACGATTCCCATTTCCGGAAAACCCCAGTTCCCAAAAATTAAAACATAGTTCAAGAAAATATTGACCACATTGGCTATGACTGTAGCATACATGGGGTATTTTGTTTGTGATAAACCTTCAGAAAATTGCTTAAATGCTTGAAATATAATTAAAGGAACTAACGAAAATGCTACCAAATCTAAATAGGGCATAGCTAACTCCACCACTTCAAGCGGCTGCTTCATGAGGTACATTAAAGGCTTAGCTACTAAAATAAAACCGAATAAATTTAGTCCTAAAAAAGTACACAAGACTAAACCGTGTTTAAAAGCGCTTTTTCCTGTCGCTACTTGACCTGCAGCGTCTGCTTCGGCTACCAAAGGTGTAATAGCGGTAGAAAAACCGATTCCTAAAGACATGGCTATAAACACAAAACTATTTCCTAAAGATACTGCTGCTAGCTCAGCCGTTCCCAACTGACCCACCATTATATTGTCAGCAAATTGAACAAAAGTATGGCCTAACATTCCTAATATTACGGGAAATGAAAGGCTGAGATTGTATTTAAATTCTTTTGTGTATTGTGAAAACAAAATGGAAAATTTTGTGCAAATATAAGTTGTTCTTATGGGTAAAAAACAAGTTTTAAAAGATAGTTTTAAGCAATGAATTATCTGCGTTTAGCTTCATTCCAAAAAACATCCATTTCCGCCAAAGTCATGTCTTTTAATTCTTTTCCTAAGCCTTTTGCCTTTTGTTCTAGGTATTGAAACCGTCCAATAAATTTTTTATTGGTGCGCTCTAAGGCATTTTCTGGATTTATTTTTAAAAATCGCGCATAATTAACAAGAGAAAAGAGCAGGTCTCCAAATTCTGCTTCCATGGCATCATGATCATTCTTAGCAATTTCAGTTTTAAACTCTTGTAATTCTTCTTGTACTTTCTCCCAAACCTGTTCGGGTTCTTCCCAATCAAAACCAACGGCGGTTACTTTTTCTTGTATTCTACTGGCTTTTACTAATGCTGGTAATCCATTAGGCACGCCTTCTAAGACACTTTTTTTGCCTTCCTTAAGTTTTAATTGTTCCCAATTACGCTTTACTTCCTCTTCGTCCTTTACGTTTACATCACTATAAATATGCGGATGCCTGTGAATTAGTTTTTCGCAAATTTCATTCGCCACATCTGCTATATCAAAATCGTTGGTCTCACTGCCAATTTTGGCGTAAAAAACGAGATGTAGTAATAAATCTCCCAATTCTTTTTTTACTTCCTCAACATTCTCATCTAAAATAGCATCGCCCAATTCATAGGTTTCTTCAATGGTTAAAGAACGAAGCGTTTGCATCGTTTGTTTTTTATCCCAAGGACATTGTTCTCGTAGCTCATCCATAATAGTGAGTAAGCGGTCAAATGCCTTTAATTGGTCTGCTCTTGAATTCATTTTTAAATTGGTTATGGGTTTTGCCTTAAAAAAACCGTAGTTCTCATATGGTTTAAGCCAGCAATGCCTTCATTTTTTGCTTAGTGTTTTACTACTTTTTTTTGATATTTCTCACATTGTTCCTTAAAACGTGCGACCAGTCGTTATGAAATATCATATATACGCTTATAATGCGAAAACGCTTCTCTTTGCTTCTTCAAATTCTTTCATCATCGTTTCCACAATCATTCCCGCAGGCTGTATGTCGTGAATAAGGGCGGAAACCTGGCCAATTTCGAGCTCACCTTCTTCTAGATCGCCTTCAAACATTCCTTTTTTTGCTCTTGCTCTACCCAAGAGTTCTTTTAAAGCTTCTGTGGTGGTTCCTTCCATATATAGCTTTTGAATGTCGCCATAAAATTTGTTCTTTAACAATCTTACTGGTGCTAATTCTTTAAGGGTTAAATGTGTATCACCTTCGCCAGCTTCAACAACTTTCTGCTTAAAGGATAGGTGAGATGATGCTTCATGGCTCGCTACAAATCTGCTCCCCACTTGAACGGCATCAGCACCTAAAATCATAACCGCTAACATGGCCTTACCCGTTGAAATTCCTCCTGCGGCGATAATCGGAATGCTAATTTTTTCTTTTACTAAGGGAATCAATGTTAAGGTAGTTGTTTCATCACGTCCATTATGTCCGCCAGCTTCAAAACCTTCGGCGACGATGGCATCAACTCCCGCTTCTTGGGCTTTTAGTGCAAATTTTAGGCTACTGACCACATGCACTACTTGTATTCCTTTTTCCTTTAAGAAGGAAGTCCATGTTTTTGGATTACCGGCAGAGGTGAATACTATTTTCACCCCTTCAGCCACCACAATCTCCATAAGTTGTTCCAAATCGGGATACAACATGGGTATATTTACGGCAAAAGGTTTTTGTGTTGCTTTTTTGCATTTTTGAATGTGTTCTTGCAGAACGTTTGGATACATTGATCCTGCGCCGATGATACCCAACCCACCTGCATTAGAAACTGCAGCGGCTAATCGCCAACCGCTAGCCCAAATCATACCCCCTTGGATAATTGGATAGTCAATATTAAAGAGTTTTGTTATCTTATTTCCCATAGTTATGAAATTACTCCGGATCCTATTAATTCATCATTGCGATACCAGGCGACAAATTGCCCTTCGGTAATGGCTGATTGCTTTTGTTCAAAATCAACATAAAGTCCCCCGTTAATTTTATATAAAGTCGCCTTTTGTAGTTCTTGACGGTAGCGAATTCGCGCTTGTACTTCCATACGTTCATCTTCTTTTAAGGCTAGATCTGTGCGTACCCAATGCAATTCTTCATCGTTTACAAAAAGGGTATGCCGGTATAACCCAGGGTGGTTTTTGCCTTGTCCGGTATAAATTACATTTTCCTCAACATCGGTTTCTATAACAAATAAAGGCTCTTTAGTACCTCCCACCGCTAAACCTTTGCGCTGGCCTTTGGTAAAATAATGTGCTCCCTGATGTTCTCCGACAACTTTTCCGTCATGAAGATGATATTTTGGTTTTTGTGAACGGTAGGCTAATTCCTCATTTTTAGTTAAAAAATCGACCTTTTTGGTATCGTAAATGGGTGTTTGCGATGGTATTTCGATAATGGTCCCTTTTTTAGGTTTTAATTTTTGTTGTAAAAATTCGGGCAAACGCACTTTTCCTATAAAGCAAAGTCCCTGAGAATCTTTTTTTTCAGCCGTAATTAAGTCGTTTGCTGCCGCTATTTTTCGCACCTCAGGTTTTAATAATTCACCGATGGGAAAAAGAGTTTTTGAAAGTTGCTCTTGAGATAGCTGACATAAAAAGTACGACTGGTCTTTATTCGGATCTTTCCCGGAAAGTAATTGATAGGTTTTAGATCCGTCAGCATTCTCAATAGTTCCTTTTCTACAATAATGCCCTGTAGCCACATAATCAGCCCCTAATTGCAAGGCTATTTTCATAAAAACATCAAACTTAATTTCTCGATTGCAAAGTACATCAGGATTAGGTGTGCGACCCTTTTCATATTCGTTAAACATATAATCAACGATACGTTCTTTATAGTCAGCACTTAAGTCTACGGTTTGAAAAGGAATTCCCAGTTTTTCCGCTACAATCATGGCATCGTTACTGTCCTCTAGCCAGGGACATTCATTAGAAATGGTCACTGAATCGTCATGCCAATTTTTCATAAAAAGACCAATTACGTCATACCCTTGTTCTTTTAAGAGATAGGCTGCAACACTTGAATCTACACCTCCTGAAAGGCCAATTACTACTTTTTTCATGGGTCTGTAAAATAAGGGAACAAAAATACAAAAAATGCTTTTAAGAGACATAGTCGATTACTGCATGATACTATGACAAAAGCAACTCTTAATTTTTTGTTAAATGAGCTCAAATTAAGCAACCAAAAGTAAATTGTACATCTACTTAAAAAACAATAGTAACATTAAAAAATACAATTTGATGAAACAAATAAAAAGTTTAAAAGCCTTTATCATTTTTTTTATGGGAATTTCTGTAGTATCCTGTGACTTAAGCAATGATGAAAATACCATTATAAACACATCTGTTGTAGATGTACTAAAGGCCAATCCAAATTTAAGCAGTTTAGTAGCCGCCTTGGAAGAGAACCCGGAAAGCAACTTACTTAATTCCCTATCAAGCTTCGGAAGTTATACCATACTAGCTCCAACAAATGCAGCTTTCAATGAATTTTTAAATGGTGCAGCCCTGTCGGATATTCCTGCTGCGGATTTAGAAGCCCTACTTTTAAATCATATCCTTCTCACTCAAGCCAACGCCGCAACTTTTGTAAGTGCGAATGATAATGGTGTATTTTATACCAAAACAGCGGGCTCAATTTTGATTGGCGACCAAAGGTCATTTTTAAATATTTTTTTCGATGTGGTGGATGATGTGTTAAGCTTTAATGGCGAGGCCAATGTAATTGAAGCAAATCTTGTTGCGGACAATGGTTATGTTCATATTGTAGATAAGGTGATTAAAGTACCTTCAATTGTTGATTTTGTGGTGGCCGATTCAAGGTTGTCTTCTTTATTAGAAGCCCTAACCGCTCCTGATCAGCCTGATTTTCAAGCCATATTGAATACCCCTACTGGTACAGCGCCTGCACCTTTTACGGTTTTTGCACCAACTAATGAGGCTTTCACCGCTCTTGAAACAGTACCCACTGGTGAAGAGCTTACTAAAGTTTTACAACATCACGTTATTGCAGAGGAGAATATTTTTATCAATCAAATTAGCTCAGGCTTAGAATCTCCTGCCACTTTAGAAGGAGATATTTTAACTTTTAGGATTCAAAATGGTCTTGGTTTTATTGAAGACGGAAGTGGAAATACAGATGCAAAATTCATTTCCGGAAACTTAGATATACAAGCAAAAAATGGAATTATTCATGCCATTGACAAGGTACTGATTCCAAATTTTAATAATTAACTAAGATCAAAAGTTTTGTTTAAGCTGCCTTTTGGCAGCTTTTTTTTTTGCAATTAATGCTGTTGTTCATCGGAAATTAAGTTAAACTTTTACTAAAAAAGATTAAACAAAAGCAACTTTTTGAGTTTTTATGCATCTTTGTTATGTTGATTGTTTTAAAAAAAAGATTCAACAAAAACAAAATAATAATTTAAAATCCCTAACAATGAAGAATTTAATTTGGTTAAAAAAAACAGTTTTAGTTTTACTACTTGTGTCTTTCACTGTAGCTTGTAGTGATGATGACGAAGTATCAGCTCAAGGAACAACAATCACTGATTTAGCAATTGATAGCCCAGCCTTATCAAGCTTAGTGGCAGCACTTACAGCTGCGGAAGGTGATTTACCGGCAGTATTAAAAGGTGCAGGACCATATACAGTATTAGCGCCAACCAATGCGGCTTTTGAAGAATTTTTAGATGGGAGAGATTTAGAAGATATTCCTTCTGGAGAATTAACGCAAGTTTTACTAAACCATGTACTAAACGGAAGAATAGAAGCCGCCGATTTAGCAAGTTTAAATGCTGATGGTATTTTTTATGCTTCTACTTTAGCCACAGGAGCTAAGGCAAATACTCAAATGAGTATTTATTTTAATACTGAAATTGGTGTTGAATTTAATGGTGTTGCTTCTGTTATTCCAGACGGTGCTAACATTCAAGCAAGCAATGGTGTTATTCATATCGTAGATGCCGTAATTGATTTACCCACTATTGTTACCTTTGCCACGGCCGATGATCGTTTTTCTACCTTAGTTAGCGCCTTAACTGCCGATGATTCGTTTGGATATGTAGCTGCTTTAGGTACTCCTAATGGAACTGAACCTACGCCATTTACAGTTTTTGCCCCAACCAATGACGCTTTTGCTGCACTTTTAGTTGATTTAGAAGCAACGGGTCTTATCTCTATTCCAATTCCTACTTTACAAACTGTACTAGAATATCATGTTGTAACAGAAGCAAATGTACTTTCTTCTGAATTACCAGGTTTAGATGGTGCGAGTGTTGAAACATTCGGTGGTAGTAATATTACAATCCAAGCATCTCCTGCAGGTATTATTGGTCCTGGAGATGATACTACTTTAAACCCTATTGTAATTGCAGATGTTCAAGCATCAAATGGCGTGATCCATGCACTAAGTAGAGTAATAAGATAATATAATCTAGAGAATATAAAGCCCTTCTGAAATTCAATTCAGAAGGGCTTTTTTTATTTATAGGCACAAGAATTATCTTAAAATTCTCCTATTTTGTTAAATAATTATTAAAAAAGATTAAACAAACGCAACCTTTTATGTATTCATGTATCTTTTTATTGATTAACGTTTTAATCAAAAAGTTAAACATTTTAAACCTAAAAACACTAAGTATTATGAAAAAATTATTAAAATTAAAAAGTCTATTACTAAGTATTGTTTTGCTCACCTTCGTTTATTCATGTGATGATGATGATAATCAGCAACCTGAAATGAAATCTAACATTGTACAAACTGCTCAAGCCACAGATGCCCTTAGTAGTTTAGTTGCCGCTTTGCAAAAGGCCGATGAAGGAACTACTAATAATTTAGTGAGCACCTTAAGTAGTGATACACAGTTTACGGTTTTTGCCCCAACCAATGATGCCTTTGCAGCATTATTTGCACAATTAGACGGGTTTGACTCTTTAGAAGACTTCGATTTGATGGAAGAAAAGAATTTATTAGCAGAAATTCTCAAATACCATGTAGTTGCTGGAGCAGGGGTTAAAGCTGCAGACTTAGTGGATGGGCAATCTATTAAAACCGTGCAAGAAGAAAATGTAGTGATTCGTTTAGATGGTGATAAAGTTTTCGTTCAAGATGCGACCGATGCTGATGCTGAAGTAGTGATTGCTGATGTAGAAGCTAGTAATGGTGTTGTTCATGTAGTAAATAAAGTTTTAGTACCACAGGCTGTTTTAGATGCTTTGGAAAGTATTGCTATTTCGCAAAGAAACCTTGTTGATGTCGTAGTAAATACTGAAGCTTTATCAGTTTTAGAAGCTGCTGTTATTAAAACCGACTTAGTAGCTACGCTAAGTAGTGCTGGTCCATTTACGGTATTTGCACCAACTGATGATGCTTTTGTGGCGCTATTAGAAGCTTTAGGCGATGACTATACGAGTCTAGATGATTTCGATACGGCAGACGAAATTGCCTTATTAAGAAATATTGTATTATACCACGTTATTCCAAATGCCGAAATTGCTGAAGGAGATTTAGCTGCGGGCTCTGTTGGTACTGCTTTTGAAGGTAATAGTTTAGAGGTGGTTGCATCTGGAGGTTCTTTTGTAATTGGTGATGCTTCTACCGTAGACGCAACTATTACAGGAACTGATATTTTCGCCAGTAATGGTGTGGCACACACTATTGATAAAGTGTTATTACCACAAGTAGCTATTGACCTGGTTAATAGAATTACAAACGGCACCCTGGTCGATATCGTTGTTGCCACAGATCCACTTTCACTATTAGAAGAGGCTGTTATTAAAGCAGATCTAGCGGGTACCTTAAATGGGGCTGGACCGTTTACCGTATTTGCACCAACAAATGATGCTTTTGTAGCCTTATTAGAAGTTTTAGGTCCTCAGTATACCAGCATAGATAGTTTTGATACCCCTGCAGAAATAGCATTATTAAGAAACATTTTACTGTACCATGTTATTCCATCTGAAGTAAGAGCTGGAGATTTAGCAGCAGGTATGGTAGGTACTGCTTTTACAGGTAATAGTTTAGAGGTGATTACTTCTGGAAATACTTTTGTGATTGGAGATGCATCTTCGACAAATGCCAACATTACGGGTACAGACATCTTAGCGAGCAACGGTGTAGCTCATACCATTGATAAAGTTTTACTACCTCAAGCGGCATTAGATTTCGTGGCTAGGTTAACGAATGGAACTTTAGTAGATATTGTTGTTGCTACAACACCACTTTCTATATTAGAAGCGGCTGTTATCAAAACTGGTTTGGTGGAGACCCTAAATGGAGCAGGGCCATTTACTGTATTTGCGCCTACAAATGATGCTTTTGTTGCATTATTAAATGCTTTAGGTGATGATTATAACAGCCTAGATGATTTTAATACGACTGCCGAAATTGATTTATTGAGAAACATCTTATTATACCATGTAATTCCATCTGAAGTAAAAGCTGGAGATTTAGCAGCGGGTATGGTAGGTACTGCTTTTTCAGGGAATAGTTTAGAGGTGATTGCTTCTGGTAATACTTTTGTGATTGGAGATGCTTCCGCTACCAACGCTACAATAACAGGTACCGATATTTTTGCAACCAATGGTGTTGCTCACACGATCAATAAAGTTTTATTACCAGCAGCTGCCGTTGAGTTTGCTACTAGAATCAGTAACGGAAGTTTAGTAGATATCGTGGTAGCTACCCCTTCATTATCTTTCTTAAAGGAGGCTGTAATATTAACTGAATTGGTTGATACTTTAAATGGAACAGGTCCTTTTACCGTATTTGCACCAACAAATGAGGCCTTCGAAGCACTGTTTAGAATATTGGGTCAAGATTTTGTGAATAGAAAAATGGCTGCTTTCGATACTCCCGCAAGAATAAGTGCTTTAAAAGATCTTTTACTTTATCATGTAGTTGCAGGACAAGTTTTAGCAGCTGATTTAAGAGCTGGTAGTGTACCAACTGCATTTACTGGTAATTCTTTTACTGTGGTTGCTTCAGGAAACAGTTTTGTAATTAGAGATACCACATCTGCAAGTGCTGATGCTGGTATTGTTGCCACCAACATATTAGCAACAAACGGAGTTGCTCATGTCATTAATCAAGTATTGGTTCCAGCATCTTCATTTGGTCCCTTACATTAATATCCTAGATTGTTCATAAGTGTTAAAGCTGTTGTAAAATTTACAACAGCTTTTTTTTTGATAACAGTTTAGAATTAAATAATATCCTGAACACATCAATAGTACTAAACATGCTTAAAGACTCTCAGAGCGTTTTCTGGAAACCAAAAAGTTATTGTTTTGCCTCATTTATCAATCTTACCCATAAGCCCTTCAAAAAAATCAGTTTTCTGCCAAGGTACAAGTAGCCAAAGGATAGCCAAAAATTGCCTAACAACATAAATTGATACTTTAATACATAAAACAAACTCATTGACAACTATAATTTTAAAATACTCCTACTAAAGCGCATCTTTGACATCCCAAATCTTACCAAACAACCTCAAAAAAAAGCTCCTAAGTAGTATCATCTACAAAGGAGCTTTTTTTATTTAAGTACAGTTCAACTTTTTTTATTTTTTACCTAATTTTTTTTGTTGTTCCGCTTGTTCCATCATCTCACGCATTTTCTTTTGAAACTTATTTTCTTTCTTAGGCTTCAGTTTGTTTTCCTGAATCTGTGCGTGTATTTTTTCATCATCCAATATAAAATGCTTAATGGCTAACATGATAAAAATCGTAATTAAGTTCGATACGAAGTAATACAAACTTAATCCACTAGCAAAACTATTAAAGAAGACTAACATGAACAAAGGTGATAAATACATAATAAACTTCATATTAGGCATTCCTGGTTGTTGGGTCATGTTTTGACCTGTAGTCATCATCATATAAAAGAAAATCGCAATCGAAGCTAAAATGGGAAATAAACTCACGTGATCTCCATAAATAGGAATACTAAAGGGTAATTGTGCAATAATATCATAAGACGCTAAATCGTCGGCCCATAAAAATGGTTTTTGCCGTAAGGCAAACGATGTTGGAAAAAACATAAATAAGGCATAGAAAATTGGCATCTGGATTAAAGCCGGGATACAACCACTAAGCGGACTAACACCTGCCTTGTTATTCAGCTTCATTGTTTCTTGCTGTCTTTTCATGGCATTATCTTTATACTTTTCGTTAATCTCTGCAATCTCTGGTTTTAAAACCTTCATTTTGGCTTGAGATAAATACGATTTATAGGTAACGGGCGACATGGCCAAACGCACTAAAATAGTCATGATTATAATGGCAATACCGGCTGGAGCAAAACCACTTAAAAAAGTAAATAAGGGGGTAAATACATACCTATTTATCAATCCAAAAATACCCCATCCGAAGGGAATGGAATCTTCTAGTCCTAAAGTTTTATATTGCGCCAAAACTTTGACATCGGTAGGGCCGTAGTACCAATTCATAGTATAAGCCAATTCGCCATCTTCTAGCTTTAAGGGAGCTTGGCTTTCATATTCTTTCATAAAACCTTGGGTATGACTCTCTTCAGTCACCAAGTTTGTAGAACGTAATTTAGCGGATTCAAAATGTGTATTCGTCGCTAATATGGAGCTAAAGAAGTGTTGCCTATACGATAACCACTTTACGTCCGTTTCTGTTTCTTCATCTAAATCACTACTTTCCGAAAGCTTACTTATATTTCCATCGTCATGATTATACGTTAATCGCGTGTATCTGTTAGCATATTGAATACTTTTTGAATGACGTATAGCTTTTAATTTCCAATCTAAATTAATGGGCTGCGCATTATTAATTACCCTACTTAAACCTTGAGACCTAATCGAAAAATCTACCAAGTATTCATTGGGCTTCATCACATAGGTATATTCTAAAAATTGATTTGCAGCAACTTTAGCTTTCATGGAAAGTGTAGTTACGCCATTAGCCTCTGTTAAACTAGGTTCAAAAAATAAGTCTTTTGTGTTTAAAACTCTATTGTCAGTAGTGCTAAAGTTAAGTGCAAACGACGCATTACCATCTTTCACTAAATACACAGGAATAGAATCGTACGTTTTGAATTCTTTAAGTCTTACTTCAGTAATTTCCCCTCCTTTATTACTGATTTTCATGTACACCAAGTCATTTTCCAAAACAGATGTTCCTTCCATAGCTTTGGTATAGCTAAAGGCTCCAATAGAACTTTTGTAATTTGCAATTGCCGTTGAATCATTTAAGTTCAAGCTGGCCGGCGCTGGGATATCTTGCACAATACTTTCTTGCTTTTCAGCAGCTACATCTACCTGTTCCTGTTGTACTTTATTGGCATCAATTTCTTCTTGTGTTGGTTGATTTTGCCAAAACATAAAAAGCAATATTCCAAAAATCAAAACAAAACCTATGATTGTATTGACGTCTATTTTTTTTTCTTCCATCTAAAAACTATTCTATTTTATTCTGATTTTTTATTTCAATTAACAAATATAACTCCAATTGTAACACTTGTGCCATACTGACAGCTATGTCTAAGGCATTATTCTATACAGAAATTAAATTTTGTGTAACAAGGCAGCCTTAACAAAACCAACAAATAAAGGATGAGGGGTTAAAACGGTACTCTTATACTCGGGGTGGTATTGTACACCTATAAACCATGGATGCTTAGGAATTTCAATGATTTCAACCAAACCAGTCTCTTTATTAATACCCGAGGCAATCATACCTGCTTTTTCTATTTGTGCTTTATAATCGTTGTTAAATTCATAACGATGGCGATGGCGTTCTGCAATTTCCGTAGCACCGTGATAAACCTCTTTAACTAAAGAACCCTCTTTTAGTTCACAATCCCAACTTCCTAAACGCATGGTACCGCCTTTGTTGGTGATATTTTTTTGCGCTTCCATTAAGTTAATGACTGGATGCTCTGTACTGGCCAACATTTCCGTAGAAGTTGCATCCTTGTAGCCCAATACATTTCTAGAAAACTCAATAACTGCCATTTGCATTCCAAGACAAATTCCTAAAAAAGGAATATTGTTTTCTCTTGCAAATTGAACCGCCTTAATTTTACCTTCTATACCTCTTTCTCCAAAACCAGGAGCCACTAAAATACCATTTAGGCCTTTTAATTTTTGCTCATAATTTTTAACAGTAATATGTTCCGAATGTATAGATCGTACATTTACTTTTACTTCATTGACTGCACCTGCATGTATAAATGACTCTAAAATAGATTTATAAGAATCTTGTAATTCTACATATTTACCTACCAAACCAATGGTTACCTCGTGTTTCGGGTTTTTATGCTTGTTTAAAAACTGATTCCATAAATCTAAATTTGGTCTTACCGTATCAGGTAAGGCCAACTTTTGAAGGGTTACGGTATCTAGGCCTTCTTCTTGCATTAAAATTGGCACATCGTAAATCGTTGAAGCATCAATCGATTGTATAACAGCTTCTCGCTTAACATTACAAAAAAGCGCTAATTTTTGTTTTATTTCATCAGAAATTTCATGCTCTGTTCTGCACACTAAAATATCAGCATTTATACCACTTTCCATGAGTGTCTTTACGGAATGCTGGGTTGGTTTTGTTTTTAACTCTCCTGCCGCAGATAAATAAGGTATTAAAGTTAAGTGAATCACAATACCATTGTGATCGCCTAATTCCCATAATAACTGGCGAACCGCTTCTATATAAGGCAATGATTCTATATCGCCAACAGTACCCCCTATTTCTGTGATGACAATATCATAATCACCACTCTTTCCAAGAATCTGGATGCGTTCTTTAATTTCATTGGTGATATGCGGAACTACCTGCACAGTTTTTCCTAAAAACTCTCCACGACGTTCTTTATCTATAACACTTTGATATATTCTACCCGTCGTTACATTGTTAGCCTGTGATGTTTTTACATTTAAAAACCTCTCGTAGTGTCCTAAATCCAAATCAGTTTCTGCACCATCGTCAGTAACATAACATTCTCCATGTTCATAGGGGTTTAGAGTCCCTGGATCTATGTTGATATAAGGATCTAATTTTTGAATGGTGGTTTTATAGCCTCTGGCCTGCAAAAGTTTTGCTAAAGAGGCGGCGATGATACCTTTGCCGAGGGAGGATGAAACCCCACCCGTTACGAAAATATATTTTGTCTGTGACATGAAGCGCTAGGTTGATTACTTAACGCAGGCAAAAGTACAAATTGCACAAGATATACGGCCTATTGTTTAGGAAAATCTTTTTGAACCTTTTTTATTAAAGCTTCTAGCCCATTGATTTTAATTTCTGTCATGGCCCTAAGCAAGTTACCTAGTTTAACTTCAGGAAATCCTTGCTGCTGAAACCAAATTAAATAGGGTTCAGGTAAGTCTACTAAATAGCGCCCTTTGTATTTTCCAAAAGGCATTTTGTAATGCGCGAGCTCAATTAATTCTTGGGTATTGTTTTTTATACTTTGGTCTTTCACATCCAAATATATAAAAGTTGCGTATATATTCTACTTCTAACATAAAATAGTTTAAAAAACATTTTCAAATGAAAAAAATGATAAGAATTATGGTTTGTATTCTTATTTTGAACGCATGTTCTAAGGATAGAGAAGATCTTTTAGATGCCATTACAACTGAAGACAAACCGCCTATTGAGCAATCAAATCTAGATAGCGACGGTGATGGTGTTAGCGATACTGCAGAAAATGAAGATGGTACGGATCCCAACAATGCTTGCTCTTTTCTAGTGGCTAAACAAACCATAAAAACTTCAGATGCATGGAATGCGGGTGACTGTGATGCTGATGGCCTTAACAACGCTTTAGAAATTACAGATAAAACAAACCCTTTAAATGCAGATTCTGATGAAGATGGAGTGCCTGACGGCGTTGAGAAAACAGACGGTACTGATCCCTTAAATGCTGATTCAGATCAGGATGGAGTCAATGATGGAACTGAGAAAGTTGACGGTACAAACCCCTTAGTGGCAGATAGCGACGGGGACGGAGTTCAAGACGGAGTCGAAAAAAATGATGAGACCAACCCCTTACGTATAGATACTGATGGCGATGGCGTGAACGATGGAGTCGAAAAGACAGATACGACAGATCCCTTAAAAGCTGATACTGACGGAGATAATTTATCTGACGGCGTAGAAAAAGAGATAGGCACTGATCCTTTAAAAGTGGATACTGACGGGGATGGCGTTTCTGACGATATTGAAAGAATAAATAATACCAATCCCTTAGATTATTGCCTTTTTATTTTATCGAGTCAAAATCAAACACCAAGCAATGCATGGAATATTGAAGATTGCGATTTAGACGGAATTTCAAATGCCCAGGAAATACAAAATGGAACAAATCCTTTAGTTTTTGATGAAACCGCACCTGAAACTTCCCCAATTACAGGGACTTGGAACTTAACAAATGCTGTTATTAATGATGGGACAGGAACAACCGTATTTTTGAATACCACCTATTCTTTAACCTATACAGCAACTTCAACGAATGAAAATGTAGTTGTTGAATTTACAGAAAACCCTAATAAGATAACAAGCACAGGCACTTATGGAATGCTCTTAAAGTTTACGTTTTTAGGCACAGCCTATGAAGATAGCTTTAGCTCAGAAAGTCCATTTGCTAATGGCGATTGGAATATCGAGGGAAATACCTTGACAGTAAGTGCAAATGCCAGTGTCAATGGCTCCTATGAGATCATCACGCTCACAGAAAACACTTTACAGATTAGCACGGAGATTGATCGGGATGTACCTGCCGGTGGTGTCATGATAAAAGCGAAAGGAACCCTAATGATGACCTTCAATAAATAATTTTTAAAAAAAATATTAGAGGAAGAAGGCTTTTATAGCAAACAGAACCTTACTTTTAAAAATAATTTATATTTTTAAATAAAATAAGGGTATGAAAAGAAGAGACTTCATTGGAACCACCGCTGTAGGGTCATTAGGTGTCATTTCCTGCAATGCAGCAGCGGCATCGACGCCAAGAAAAGAAAAAGATTTTGTTTTAAAAAATAATATTAACCACAGTGTTTGCCACTGGTGCTTTAGTAAAATTCCATTAGAAGATTTTTTAATAATCCTTAATAAGCTGGGAGTAAAAGCAGTTGATTTAATGGGGCCTAAAGAATGGCCGCTTTTAAAAAAATACAATATTGATTCTGCTATGTGCAACGGTGCAGAAATTAGCCTTACTGAAGGTTGGAATGACCCTCAATATCATGAGGTGCTTATCAAGAATTATACGGAAATGATTCCCAAAGTGGCCGAAGCTGGTTATAAAAACCTCATTTGTTTTAGTGGAAATCGCAGAGGAATGGATGACCAAGTAGGTTTGCAACATTGTATTGACGGACTTTCTAAAATTATGCCATTAGCTGAGCAACACGGTGTAGTGATCCAAATGGAATTATTTAATGCCATTAATCATCCTGATTATATGTGCGATACCTCTGCTTGGGGCATTGCATTATGTCAAGGTTTAGGATCTGAAAGTTTTAAATTGCTTTTTGATATTTACCACATGCAAATTCAAGAAGGCGATATCATTAGAAGTATTCAAAATAATCACCAGTATTTTGGACATTATCATACAGCTGGAGTTCCGGGTCGCCACGAAATAGATGAAAATCAAGAGTTATATTATCCTGCCATCATGCGGGCTATCCTAGCCACAGGCTATATAGGGTACGTAGCTCAAGAATTTATTCCTGAACGCGAAGATAAAATTGAATCCTTAAAACAAGGCTTTTTAATTTGTGATGTTTAATAGGCTAAGGTCCATGTGTCTAGTACCATTTATACGTTTAAGTAATTTTAGTAGGCCTCAGGTATAAATTTGTTTTTTAAAAAGATAAATCAGGTATAGCTTTAGGCGAATCAATCTTTTTTGACTACTTTTTAATTGTAAGCCCGCACTTCTCCCATATCCAGTGGTACTGGACCTATGTCATGAGAGGATGGTAAGTAGAGTCCATTTTCCATCACTTTCCAGTCGTCCCAAGTGGCTTCTAGACCACCAATGGGAATAATTTTTACCCACATTTGATAACTAATCGGGAAGCCGTTAGCCTGTAATTTCCATAAATAGGAGTCTCCTGGTGTTGTTCCTCCTGAAGAATAAGTAACTAATAAAGCTTCAGAGCCATCTTCTAAAAGCACTACACTTCGTTTGGTACCTTTATCAAATACTTTAAAAGGAGCCACTAACCAGAAAGAATCATTATTAAAAAAATTTACCGCCTTCGTGATGATTTCTGACTTAGAAGCATTTAATAGTTCCGTTGAATTCTGAAAAACCTGACTTGTATTGGGGTTGAAAAGATTTAAATGAACCTTGTAATCACTCCATTTAACTTCAACTTCTCCCTTTGCTTTATGCCATTTGTACTGATGTGCTCCGCCAGCAAAAGTCCATTCAATATAGCTAGTTTGTACATACGCCTCGTGGTGTATAGCCTTTAACATTTTTTGTGCTAAGATATCAGCCTTTTCGGGTTTTGAACCCTCAGGCAAATCCTCGTTATAGATCAGATATAAGGCCACAAATGCCAGCAATAGCAGCGTGAATACACCGAGTACAATTTTTAGTAGTATTTTAAAAATTCTTTTCATCTATTTTAGCCGAGCAGCAAGCGCTTTTGGCTGTACCCATTTTTTTTATAATATCAATACCCTACAGCCGCATCGTCTCCACGCTTATCAGCACCACCTTCTAATTTTCCGTTGGGCAATACTTTAATAGCGTCTACCTTGCCAATAATTGGCGTATTTTCTTCATTAATAATATAGTCTTTTAATTTTAAAGCGTTTATTAATTCTTCTGAAAATCCGTTGGGCTCAAAAACAACAATATCGGGTAACCATTGATGATGAAATCTTGGTGCATTTACGGCTTCTTGCATACTCATGTGGTATTCATAACTATTCAGTATAGTTTGTGCTACTGCGGTGATAATTGTAGATCCACCTGGCGTACCTACAACCATCCATAGTTTTCCATCTTTTTCAACAATTGTTGGCGTCATACTACTTAGCATTCTTTTTTCTGCAGCAATACTATTCGCTTCGGCACCTGTGAGTCCAAATACATTAGGAACGCCTGCTTTGGCACTAAAATCATCCATTTCATTATTTAAAAAGAAGCCTAATTCATCGCTATATAATTTAGAACCAAAGTTTGTATTTAAAGTCGTTGTTACCGCTACCGCGTTACCTTCAGCATCCACGATAGAGTAGTGGGTCGTTTCCATGCTTTCTACAATTTGTACCTTCCCGTGAGATACATCGTCAGATCTAGTCGCTTTATCAAAGCTAAAACTTTGCATGCGTTCCTTTAAATACGTATCACTTAATAAAACATCTAGGGGAATAGTTACAAAATCAGGATCACCTAAATAATAATTTCTATCAGCGTAGGCACGGCGAGAGGCTTCCGTAAATAACTGGATACTTTTTGCCGAGTTATGACCAAAATCTCCAATTTCGAAAGGTTCTATCATTTTAAAAATTTGCTGCATGGTAACACCACCACTGCTAGGCGGACTCATAGATATAACTTTCAAATCTTTGTATTTAAAAACAATAGGTTGACGCCACTGTGCTTCATACTTTTCTAAATCTTCTACGGTAACATACCCTCCTTTTTCTTGAATGTAGTGGGCTAATTTTTCAGCTACTTCACCCTTATAAAACCCATCTCTCCCTTTGGCCATAATTGTTTTCAAAGTATTGGCTAAGGCAGGATATTTTACAGTATCGCCTTCTTTGTAGATGGTAGCAAATTTGGTGGTATCACTATTCACTTCCATAAAAACGCTTCGGTAATTCGCTAATCTTTTCGCTTGATCAGCAGTAACCACAACGCCGCGTTCTGCAAGTTCAATTACAGGACTAATGATTTCTTTTAAGGATAATTTTCCGAACTTTTTATGTACTTCAATAATTCCCGCAATAGATCCCGGAACTCCAACGGCAGTGGCTCCTTTGGTGCTCATATCCGGAATAATATTTCCCAACGAATCTAAATACATATTTTTATGTCCAGATAATGGTGCTTTTTCCCTATAATCTAAAGCTCCAAAATCACCATCGCTTTTGCGATATACCATAAAACCGCCACCGCCAATATTCCCAGCAACAGGGTATGCCACGGCTAATGCCAATTGTGTGCCTACCATAGCATCAAAGGCGTTTCCACCTTTACGCATAATATCTGAACCGATTTTTGACGCTTCTATTCTGGCAGAAACTACCATAGCGCTATCTGTAACTAAACCAGTTGGTGTTGGTATTGGAGCTTGATTTTTACACTGAATACAGCTCAAAAGTACAGCAAGGATATATATGTATTTTTTCATTGGTACTGGGGTTAGTTTAAAGTGAATTATATGTTTGTTTTGAAAAATCGATTAGCTCTCTAAAAAAAGAGGTGAATTCTTTTTCGAATTCATGGTAATGTTCCTTTAAATCTAAGATAGCAAAATTCATTTTAGATTTATTTTTTGTACGCCTGTTCATTCCATTTAAAACACGTTCAATACCATCCAAATGGGCATAATTTACAATCCAATTCTCCTTGATCATGTAGGGCATCATATGCTTTGTTGCCTCAGGTAAAATAGTATAATGAGCTTCTAATAACTCATAAAAATTAGCGACAAATTCAGCTAAAGGAACCTCTGAATACTGGTCCCAGTTTTTAGCTAAAAAATGATCGTAAAAAATATCAACAATAATTCCGCTATAATGACTGTAATTTTGATGTAATTTTTTGGTACTAAGGCGCACCGTTGGGTGCGCATCTGTAAACGTATCTATATGTCGGTGTAATTTTATTCCTTTTTGTACTCTTTCCGGTAAATGTGTATACTTATTTCCTTGAATACTATCGGCAAAAAAATTACCAAGGGAAACTTCATCATCATTAAAGGATAAATAAATATGCGCTAAAAAATTCATACAATCGCAAAAAATCACTAATAGGGTCGAATTTACGAATAAGAGGAATACCATTTAGTACGAAGCGATTATATTTGCAAAAACTTTTATACAATTATGACGCTTATCAAATCAATTTCAGGAATTCGAGGTACTATTGGAGGCAAGCCAGGCGATAATTTAACGCCTATTGATGCTGTAAAATTTGCTGCTGCCTATGGTATCTGGCTCAAAGGCTATACAAAAAGTAACCACAAACTAAAAGTAGTTATTGGAAGAGATGCTCGTTTGTCTGGCGAAATGATTCAGAATTTAGTGGTTTCTACTTTAGTAGGCTTAGGGATCGATGTCATTGATTTAGACCTATCAACGACGCCAACCGTTGAAATTGCGGTACCCTTAGAAAAGGCAGATGGTGGTATTATTTTGACCGCAAGTCATAATCCTAAACAATGGAATGCTTTAAAACTATTAAATGAAAAAGGGGAGTTTTTAAATGCTGAAGAAGGTGCCTTAATTCTGGAACTAGCTGAAAAAGAAGATTTTGACTTTTCTGAGGTAGATGATTTAGGGGAAATTACTAGGAACGATTCTTATATCGACATTCATATTGACGAAGTGCTCGACTTGCCTTTAATTGATGCGGATACCATAAGAGCAGCAAAATTTAAAGTGGTAGTTGACGGTGTTAATTCTACCGGAGGTATTGCAATTCCTAAATTACTAAAAGAATTAGGCGTTGAAGTGGTAGAATTGTATTGTGACCCAACCGGTCATTTTCCTCATAATCCAGAGCCTCTAAAAGAACATTTAGGCGATATTTGCGCATTGGTTTTAAAAGAAAAAGCAGATTTTGGAATTGTAGTAGATCCTGATGTAGATCGCTTGGCTTTTATAAGTAACGATGGCGAAATGTTTGGGGAAGAATATACCTTGGTGGCTTGTGCGGATTATGTTTTAGGAAAAACGAAAGGCAATACAGTATCGAACTTATCATCTTCAAGAGCCCTTAGAGATATTACGGAGAAACACGGAGGGAGCTATAAAGCTGCTGCTGTTGGTGAAGTCAATGTCGTCACAAAAATGAAGGAAATTAATGCGGTAATTGGTGGTGAAGGAAACGGAGGCATTATTTATCCAGAAAGTCATTATGGTCGTGATTCTTTGGTGGGGACAGCTTTATTTTTAATGTTAATGGCTGAAAAAGGAGGCACTGTAGCAGCATTAAGAGCTAGTTATCCGTCTTATTTTATGAGTAAAAAGAAAATAGAACTAACCCCAGGTTTAGATGTAGATGCTATTTTAGAAACCATGGCTGGGAATTATAAAAAAGAGGACATTTCAACGATCGATGGGGTAAAAATAGATTTTGCTGAAAATTGGGTACACCTTCGTAAATCAAATACAGAACCAATTATCAGAATATATACCGAAGCGAAATCACAACTAGAGGCCGATAATTTAGCCGATAAGATTATTGCAGAAATTAAACAAATAGCTGGTTTAAAATAGTATATTGAGTATACCTTAGTACTTTTTGAAGGGCGAATAGAAAAAAGGTAATCTTTGAAATAAAATCGCCTTTTTTTATTAGGTTTTAGTCTTATTTCGATGCTTCCACCTTCTGTGTGTCCATAAATAATAAGGCGGATTTTCACGGATTTGCCGTTCTGTTAGGCGTAAAAATGCATCTGTTATTTCATGTTCTGCAGTACTTTTTCCACCGCTAGTAATAGGTATAAAACTGGCTTTATAATAGCCTCGTTTCACTTTCGCTACTTTTAAAAAAACCACCGCTAAATCCATTTTTCGAGCCATGGTTTCTGGTCCACTAAATACAGGTACTTTAATACCCATAAATTCGGTCCAATAAGGTGCTCTGTGGGCTTGTGGAGATTGATCACTAACCATGCCGTATATAGCAGTCACCTGATTTTTGTGATTTTTCACTACGGTTCTTACCGTTTCTTCTTGGGTAATTAATGTGGTATTAAATTGTGCTCTAGTACTTCTAATCCACTGGTCAAAATACTTATTTTTTATTTTTTGATAAACGGCATATCCTTGAGATTTAATGTAATTATTGATACTTACATTCCACTCCCAATTCGCATAATGAGCACAAACTATTAAAACACTTTTTGTTTTCTCAAGCTCGTGAAGTACCTCCAAATTTGTAATATGATATCGATTTTTAATGTCTTCCTTAGATATGTTCATGGTCTTAATCATTTCCATAAATGTATCGCACAAATGACCATAAAATATACGTTGTATTTCTTTTAATTCTTTTGCAGATTTTTCGGGAAACACTAGGGATAGGTTGGCATACACTATTTTCTTTCGATAGCCTAATACCGTATAAACGATAAAAAAAATAAAGTCTGATAGCAAATAAACTAGCCTAAAAGGAAGTATAGAAATGATCCAAATTAAGGGATATGCTAAAATAAATACAAGTAACTGCATGCCATATATTATTACGCAAATATAGCTATATTTGGGAGCAAATAGAAGCCTTAGTATTATGTTTGATGAAATGCATTTTGCCACTTTGGGGATTATTGCCCTAAACATTTTAGTATCCCTTAAGGGCTTTAATGATCTAGGTTTTTTTGATCGTTATAAGTTTCAAGTAAATGCCATAGCTGCAGGTCAAAAAGAACGAATGTTTAGCTCTGGGTTTCTGCATGTAGATTTCTCCCATTTATTTTTTAATATGTTTACGCTGTTCTTTTTTGCTCCCGTGGTCATTGAATGGCTAAATTCAATACAATTTTTACTTATTTATCTGGTTAGTTTGGCCGCTGGAAGCTTGCTAAGTATGGTTTTTCATAAAAACGAGCCTTATTATAGCGCTGTCGGTGCCAGTGGCGCTGTTACTGGTATTTTATATGCTGCCATTTTACTAGAGCCACAAATGCGTTTAGGATTTATTTTTATTCCTATTCCGGTTCCGGCTTATGTTTTTGGTATTGGGTATTTGTTGTATTCTATTTACGGGATGAAAAGTAGGTTAGGCAATATTGGGCACACTGCTCACTTTGGTGGGGCTATTGGCGGTTATGTTTCAACGCTTATTTTCTTTCCCAGTCTTCTGCAAACCGATCTTTTAATGGTTGCTTTGTTGGCGCTTCCTATCGCTGTTTTGTTTGTACTCCAAAAAGCCGGAAAATTAAATTAAAAAAGGGCTTTAACTAGCATAAAGTTTCGAGTAGTAGTCCTTATCTATTAAATTATTTTCATTGTCGTTACCTTTTTGAACCTTTAAAAGGGGCTAAGAGATTTTATTTTAAGTTTTTAAAAATCTAAATAAAGTGCCATAGCTTATGAATATTCACATTATAAACCTTAAGCAAGAAGGTAGTATACTACCCAAAGATTCTTGCTTACTATCTTGTATGATGCCTGACATTTATAAAAATAAAAAAGCCTGATTTGTTTCAAAAACCAGGCTTTTTTTATTCCGAAGTATGCTAGACCCCGATTTTACATGGTGCTACCCAGCAATTCAGCAATTTTATTCTCCAGTGCTTCTCCCCTTAAATCTTTAGCTATTATCACGCCATTTTCATCTAAGATAAACATGGCAGGAATGGCATTTACATTGTATAATTTTGCTATTTCATCAAAATACTGAACATTAGAAACTTGGTTCCACTCTAAACCATCAGCGGCAATTGCATTTGTCCATTCTTCTCTTGTTTTATCTAATGAAACACCAAGAATTTTTAATCCACTTTCCTTATATTTATCATAAATCCGAACTAAATTAGGGTTTTCTGCTCTACAAGGTTTGCACCATCCCGCCCAAAAATCGATAATCGTATATTTTCCTAAAGCATCTTTTAATGCCAATTGTTCTCCAGTGGGGGTAGGAGCTGAAAATTCAGGAGCCTTTGAACCAATAGCCGTATCTTTATTTTTGTCTGCAGTAGCTTTAATTCTTTTCGCTGCAGGGGTATTTTTTACCTCTGGTGTAAATGCTTCATATATTTCGTTGATTTCATTCTCAGGAAGCTCTTGTGTCTGTTGAAAACGCTCTAACAACATAGCAGAAATTAAGGCACTAGGATTTTCTTTAGCAAAATCTAATTCAAATTTTTTAGCCTCTTCCCTGAATTCCATTAGCTCCGCTTGAATTGCATCTTGACCAGCTATATCCCCACTAGCGCGAGCTTTTTCAAAATCCTGACCCATTGAGGTATATCGTTTTGAAAATATTTTACTTTGATCTAAGAATTTAGAAAACATATCATTCTGGTCAGTCCCTTTAATTTTAGCAAATAAAACACTGTCTTTCTGAAAGCTAATATCGATAGTTCCTTTTTCTATGACTACCGGAATATTACCATTTACATTGTCAATAAATATATATTGTAAGTCTAAAGAATCTGCTTTTCCTGAAAAGCTAAATTTTCCATTTTCAACCGTCGTGGTATCTACATCAACAGGCTGATTTAATTCGTTTATTCTTTTTAAATATACTTTTGTTCCATTTTCTAAATCACCTTCAACGGTGGCATTTATAGAAAAACCGTCGGGATTACCAGTACAAGCGAATAATAAACCGATGGCAAAAATTGCAAATATTACTTTTTTCATTATTTAAATTTTAGTGCGCAAATGTACTTATATAATAGCAAAAAAAACAAGCCTTTGTAAGCTAATTTAGTTCAGAAATTTTCTTGTTACTTTAAAATTGGTAGCGTATGCCTAAACCAATATCAAAATCAAAATTATCCGAAAACTCACTATAACCCAACAACCCAATTTCTGGGCGGATATCTAAAGAAAGTACCAAAGGAAAATCAAAGTTGTACTCAATGCCAATATTAGCCGCACCAAAGACAAATAATCCTCCGTCAATTTCTTGAAGTCCGTTGGGGTTATTTTGAGAAGGACGCGGTTCAAAATCCACATTTCCTAATCCACCGCCAAATCCGTAATACCAATTAAAATCGCCATCTAAAGGCATTACCCATTGGTACACTCCCGATAATTTAAAAGCGTCATAAGCTCTACTGTCCCGCCATCCTAAATTTACTTCTAATCGATTTTCTCTAGAAAACGATTTTTGATACGATATTTCAGCTCCCAATCCATCGCTATCGCCAAGCCTCAAGCCTATGGTATGATCAGCAATGTCCTGAGCATTCAAGAAAAGCGGCATACACAACATGAAAAATAGTGTGTTTTTTAACAATTTCATCTTTATTTATTTTAAAATTCACTTCAAAAATAGCATTTTGCTTGTGTTCTCTAGTTAATAAAAACTTAATTTAGCAGTCAAAATTTTTATAGTTTGAAAACCGAATCCTTAGAAAAATTAAAAGAAAGTTTAGCTGGTGACTTAAAGCTAGATGCGCTGTCCAAGGCTCTATACGCAACAGATGCATCGGTATATAGAAAAACACCTCTAGCGGTTGCGTTTCCAAAAGATACTGCAGATGTAAAAAAAATAATCTTGTTTGCCCAAGAACATAACATAGGAATAATTCCAAGAACCGCAGGAACATCCTTAGCCGGGCAATGTGTAGGCGAAGGTATTGTTGTCGATGTTTCTAAGCATTTTACAAATATTATTTCCTTTAATGAAAGTAAAATGCAAATTACTGTGCAACCCGGTGTTATCCGTGATGAATTAAATCAGTATTTGGCACCTTACGGGATGTTTTTTGGCCCGAACACCTCTACCGCCAATCGTTGTATGCTTGGTGGAATGGTGGGTAATAATTCTTCGGGAACTACTTCTATTCAGTATGGTGTTACACGTGATAAAGTGGTACATCTAAAAACCATATTGGCAAATGGTGATGAAGTTGAATTTAAATCGCTCACAAGCCAAGAGTTTACAGCTAAACTAAATGAGCATACATTTGAAGCCTCGTTGTACAAAAATATTCACAAAGAATTATCGAATAAAGCAATTCAGGAGGGCATTATATCCGAATTTCCGAAACCCGAAATACACCGAAGAAATACAGGCTATGCTATCGATGAACTTTTAAAAAGTGATCTTTTCGGAGGAACGGCAAACAGTATTAATATCTGTGAATTACTAAGTGGGAGCGAAGGCACTTTAGCTTTTACAACAGAAATTACTTTGCAATTAGATAAAATACCACCTGCATTGTCAGCGATGGTCGTAACACACTATCACAGCTTAGAAGATTGTTTGGCTGATGTTGTTCCTGTAATGAAACACAATTTGCATACCTGTGAAATGATGGATAAGGTCATCCTTGATTGCACTAAAAATAACCGATCCCAATTACCGAATCGTTATTTTATTGCAGGAGATCCGGCTGCAGTTTTAATGCTTGAAGTAAAGGCTGACACTCCTGAATCTTTAGAAAAACAACTAGAAAATCTTTTAAATACTATTAAAAAATCAGGTTTAAGCTATGCTAATCCTATTTTACGAGATGGAGATATCAACAAGGCAGCAGAATTAAGAAAAGCGGGATTAGGACTTTTAGGAAATATTGTAGGCGATAAAAAAGCAGTAGCCTGTATTGAGGATACTGCCGTTGCTCTAGAGGATTTAAAAGATTTTATTGGAGAATTTTCCCAAATCATGAACAGCTATGAGCAGAATGCGGTGTATTATGCACATGCTGGCGCTGGAGAAATTCACTTACGACCTATATTGAATCTTAAAAAAAATGAGGATGTAAAATTATTTAGGGCTATTACTACGGATGTGGCTAAACTGACCAAAAAATACAAAGGTTCGTTTAGCGGGGAACATGGTGATGGCATCGTAAGGGCTGAATTTATTCCCTTAATGATTGGAGCAGAAAATTACGATTTATTAAAAAGAATCAAATCGTACTTCGATCCCCAAAATATATTTAATCCTGGTAAAATAGTTGACGCCTATCCCATGGATGAATCTCTGCGTTATGAAATAGACCGAAAAGAACCAGAAATAAATACCTTGTTTGATTTTTCAGATAGTGAGGGAATTCTGAAAGCCGCTGAAAAGTGTAATGGAAGTGGCGATTGCAGAAAAACACATCATAGTGCTGGCGGTATGTGCCCGAGTTATCACGCCACCAAAAACGAAAAAGATACCACGAGAGGGCGAGCTAACGCCTTACGCGAATTCTTAACTGAGTCAGAAGCACCCAACAAATTTGACAATAAAGAACTTAAAGAAGTATTCGATTTGTGTCTCAGCTGCAAAGCTTGTGCCAGCGAATGCCCAAGTAATGTTGATGTTGCAACGCTTAAAGCGGAATTTTTATACCAATATCAAGAGGCAAATGGCTACACGTTACGAAATAAATTGTTTGCGTATAACACAAGATTAAATAAATTAGGCAGTGCTGTTGCAAGACTTACTAATGCGCTCTATGGCAGCAGTTTTTTTGCGGGTATCTTAAAGAATGTTTCTGGGATAGCCAAAGAAAGAAGCTTGCCGAACGTATATCGTTTTAATTTTGACAAGCATCTTCAAGAATTTAAAAATAAGCAGCTGGCTTCTAAATTAAAAGTAGCTTTGTATATTGATGAGTTCACCCAATACTTAGATGTTCATCTTGGAAAAGATGCTATTGAAGTTTTAACCAAATTAGGCTATGATGTAGAATTATTTTATGCTGAAAGTGGTCGTACCTATATTTCAAAAGGCTTTTTAAAACAAGCTAAGACAATTGCGTTAAAAAATATAGCCTCTTTGAAAGCTTTTGCCGATAAGGGAATTCCTATAGTAGGTGTAGAGCCTTCGGCAGTTTTAACCTTTAGAGACGAATACAAACGTTTTTCTATAGCTTCTGAAACTACTGATGCTATTGCACTGAACAGCTTTATGATTGAAGAGTTTTTAGCGTCTGAACTTCAAAAAGGAGCCATTAATTCCGAATTGTTTACCACAGAAGTACGTAAAATAAAAATTCACGGACATTGTCATCAAAAAGCACTATCGAATCAAAAAGTAACTTTTGATATTTTAAACCTTCCAAAAAATTATGAAGTCACCATTATTAATTCTGGTTGTTGCGGCATGGCGGGATCCTTTGGATATGAGAAAGAACATTATGAATTGAGTATGCAGATAGGGGAATTAAAGTTGTTTCCAGCAGTACGCAAATCATCCAAAGACACCATCATCGCAGCGAATGGGACCAGTTGCCGTCATCAAATTTACGACGGAACTAAACGCATCGCAAAACATCCCATAACTATTTTAAAAGAAGCTTTAGTTTAAAAATTATTCTGAATTTTGATACTACATTCATTTTTTGGATTACTAATAGGATACAATTACCTTTGAAAATATTTAAAATTTAAACACAAATGGCAGGAAATACCTACGGTACACTATTTAAACTCTCTACGTTTGGAGAATCTCACGGAATCGCCATTGGAGGTGTTATAGACGGTTGTCCAGCAGGAATCACCATAGATTTTGAGGCCATTCAAAATGAATTAGATCGCAGAAAACCAGGACAATCGGCCATTGTTACCCAACGTAAAGAATCGGATAGAGTAGCGTTTTATTCCGGGATTTTTGAAGGTAAAACTACAGGAACTTCTATAGGTTTTGCGATACATAATACCAATCAAAAATCACAAGATTACACACATATCAAGGATTCTTACCGACCATCGCATGCCGATTATGTATATGATCAAAAATACGGGTTCAGAGATTACCGAGGGGGAGGACGAAGTTCTGCGCGAGAAACTGCTAGTAGAGTAGTAGCGGGTGCCATCGCAAAGCAAGTTTTGAGTAGTTTTAAAATTAATGCCTACGTTTCGCAAGTTGGCGATTTAAAACTAGATAAAAATTACAAAGACATAGATTTCTCTTTAATCGAAAGCAATCCGGTTCGTTGTCCTGACTTAAAAATGGCAGCCAAAATGGAAACCTACATTAAAGACATAAAAAAACAAGGCGATACCATTGGTGGTGTGATTAGCTGTGTGATTCAAAATGTACCCGTTGGCTTAGGAGAACCCGTTTTTGATAAACTACATGCCGAATTAGGAAAAGCCATGCTTTCGATCAATGCTGTAAAAGGATTTGAATATGGTAGTGGTTTTGAGGGTGTTACCATGAAGGGCAGCGCACACAACGATCAGTACAATAAAGATGGAACGACCAAAACCAATTATAGTGGAGGTATTCAAGGTGGAATCTCAAATGGTATGGATATTTATTTTAAGGTTGCCTTTAAACCAGTCGCAACAATTATTCAAGCATATACCACCATCGATAAAGATGGAAACGAGGTAAAAACGCAAGGAAAAGGGAGACATGATCCTTGTGTGGTGCCTAGAGCCGTGCCTATTGTGGAAGCTATGGCCGCCATGGTATTATTAGATTTTAGCTTACGCAATACTACTGTTACATTTTAAACCGGTGTGTTCGTAGCTTTAAACATCATTTCATTGACCCCATCCCTTCCTGAATTGGAGACCTTCGGTGTATCTTATTTGCAGATGCTTTAGCTACTTTTATGAGTAGTTCTGGTGGGTCTTATGTCATGAAAATTTCAATTCTTGCTGTTTTCCGCCAAAATTAAGGCAGTACTCTGGTTCTAAATGCGTTGTACAGAGAATTGTCGATTTCAAAAAAAAAGTTATTTGTTTTTATTTTCAAAATAGTATCTTTCAGCATCATAAAATTGTTGTTGCCCATAAATGCAACTAAAAAACACAAATAATTGGCTTAAACCATTAGATTCATATGAAAAAATTAGCATTACATTGGCAGATACTATTAGGAATGTTTCTTGGAATTGTATTTGCTTTAGTATTAGTACAAGTAAGTTCGCTTTCTGCAGAGGAACTAGAACAAATAGAACGTGCACAAACAGAAATTGTACAACTAAACGCTGATAAAAAGGAATTAAAAGCTCAATTATCTAAAATTCAAGCAGATTATGCGGCAACGACCATAACAACCTTTGAGTTTCATCAACAAAGGTCTATAATAGAATTAGAACTAGATAAACTTGATACTGTACTCGGAAGACTCAAAGAAATAACGTCGCAACAAACTTGGGCACAGAGCTTTATAAGTGATTGGATAAAACCATTTGGAACTATATTTATCAACTCCCTAAAGTTAATCGCTATTCCATTAATTCTAGCAGCCCTTATAAAAGGAGTATCCGACTTAAAAGATATCTCTAGTCTTTCTAAAATGGGATTTAAGACAATTGCCATCTATGTATTAACAACAATCATTGCTGTTTCTATTGGTTTAGGTGTCGTAAGTTTGGTAAAGCCAGGAGGAAGTATAACCGAAGATACTCGCAACGAACTTATAGAAGCGTACGCTGGCGACGCTGAAATGAAACAAAAAGATGCGGCTGCTCAAAAAGAAGCAGGCCCATTACAAGCTTTAGAAGATTTAGTACCGAGTAATATATTCGAAGCTGCTTCGAGCAATAGTAATATGCTACAAGTGATTTTCTTTGCTATATTTTTTGGTGTGGCACTAATATTAATTCCTGAAGATCTCGCAGAGACTGTCAAGAAATTTTTTGACGGTTTCAATGAAGTGATTTTAAAAATGGTAGATTTAATTATGCTCACGGCACCCTATGGTGTATTTGCCTTAATGGCGGCTTTAGTCATAGAGGCTCCGAGTGCCGATTTATTTAAAGCCTTAGGCATGTATGCCTTTTGTGTGGTTTTAGGATTGGCACTAATGATTGTGGTCTATATGACTTTCGTAAAAATATACGCCAAGAAATCGCCTATATTTTTCCTAAAAGGAATGATCCCTGCACAGCTACTTGCTTTTTCTACCAGTTCTAGTGCAGCTACATTACCCGTAACCATGGAAAGGGTTACGGAACATATCGGTGTAGAAGAAGAAGTAGCCAGCTTTGTTTTGCCAATAGGTGCCACTATTAATATGGACGGTACAAGCCTTTATCAAGCAGTTGCAGCCGTTTTTATCGCTCAAGCCTTCGGTATGGATTTATCTTTTGGTACCCAGCTGGGAATTATCGCCACGGCAACACTAGCCTCGATAGGTTCTGCAGCGGTTCCAGGAGCAGGTATGGTTATGCTTGTTGGTGTATTGGGCTATGCTGGTATTCCAGAGGCTGGTTTGGCCTTAATTTTTGCGGTTGACAGACCTCTAGATATGTGTAGAACGGTTGTTAATGTCACTGGAGATGCTACAGTTGCCACTGTAATAGCTAAATCTGAGGGTAAACTACATGAACCTAGAATAAAAAATTGGGATGATAACTATAGTAAAAAAGAAGCTTAAAACCTAGTAACGCATAACAACAGTGGATTCATTTATGAAGCCCTTGCATATAAAAATTGACCCTAAATTTGAAGAAGTCTTAGCGAATTATCCTTCTTTTGCTCGCAGTCAAATGAACTATTTGCGCGAATTAATAGAAACTACGGCTCAAGAAATTGAAGACCTTCATAGCTTAGAAGAAACCCTTAAATGGGGAGAGCCGAGCTTCATCACCAAATATGGCAGTACCTTGAGAATGGATTGGAAAGCAAAGGCTCCTGAGCAATATGCGCTCTATTTTAAATGTACTAGCAAACTAGTTACAAGCTTTAAGCAAGTTTTTGATGAGAAATTTCAATATGAAGGTCATCGAGCACTAATTTTTAAATTAGAAGACGAAATCCCAAAAACCGAGTTGAAACTATGTATTAAAGCAGCCTTGATGTATCATAGGGTAAAACATTTAAATAATTTAGGAATGTCCTAGTTTCGGTTGTGCTTAGTTCATAACCCTCTTTTATTTTTTAATAGTATCAAAAGTCCTCATAGTTTTCTTAGAAATTTAAGCTAAACACCTACTATACAAGGTGTTTGTAGGACTATAGCCAGCTAATCTTCAACTTTGGTCAGTAAAAAAGATATGTCATTTTTTGGCTAGGTAGTGAAAGGCTTCAAAAAACAATACATTTTTCTTTGCTTAAAACTAGAATTTATTTGATGGTATGCATATTAATCGTAATATTGCAATGAATTGATGAAGGCAATATAATAGGACTTGAAAAAAGTTTGTTTTTATGGCCATTTGTCTAATAAATTAGTCCTACTTTGAAAAAATAGGCATTGATAATTCTAGGTTTTGAGAAAGTACCTAACCAATGTAAGTCTTTCAAGAACTGAAGATTATAGTATCATTTTTTTATGAACTATTTTCAAGAGAGAAGTTTTTTTAAATAATAATGTAAATTCAATACGCAAAATGACCATAAATAGCGAAGTATTACTCCCAGAAATAGAAAAATTCATCAAAACTTTAAATCCTCAAGCCATACCAGAGGAGCGAAAAGTCATTTTAACCCCCCTGATCACAGTTCTACAAGGAAAAGTTTCCAATGGTCAAGACATTCGAATTAATTTTATTTGTACGCATAATTCTAGACGTAGTCATTTGTCGCAAATATGGGCACAAACCATGGCTAACTATTTTAATATCAAGGGTGTATTTTGCTATTCTGGGGGTACAGAAGCCACAGCGCTTTTTCCTATGGTTGCTGAAACATTGAAAAATTCAGGCTTTCAAATTCAAACGCTTTCTGAAAGTAAAAACCCTATTTACAGTATTAAATATGCACAAAATGAACATCCAATTATCGGATTTTCTAAAAAGTTTGATGATGACTTTAATCCAAAAACTAATTTTGTAGCTATTATGACTTGTGATTCAGCCAATGAAGCCTGTCCCTTTATTTCTGGTGCTGAAAAACGCATCCCGATCACTTTTGAAGATCCAAAAGCATTTGACAACACCCCGCAACAAGCGCAAAAGTATGCGGAACGAAGTTTGCAAATTGCCAACGACCTATGTTATGTTTTCTCTCAAATTAAATCTTAAAAATGACCTCAAAAAAATTAAGTTTCCTAGATAAGAATTTAACACTTTGGATTTTTGCTGCCATGGCCGTTGGAGTAGGGCTTGGGTACTTTATACCCACATTTCCTGATATCATAAATTCTTTCAATAGTGGTTCAACCAACATACCTATTGCTATTGGTTTAATTTTAATGATGTATCCACCCTTAGCAAAAGTAAATTATAAACTTTTACCAAAAGTATTTAGAAACACAAGGATCCTTACGATATCGTTACTACTCAACTGGATAGTTGGTCCTATTTTAATGTTCCTTTTGGCTATCACCTTTTTAAGAGACTATCCAGAGTACATGGTCGGGCTTATTTTAATTGGGTTAGCTCGTTGCATCGCCATGGTGTTGGTTTGGAACGACCTGGCTGAAGGAAATAGCGAATATGGTGCAGGTTTAGTAGCAATTAATAGTATTTTTCAAGTTTTTGCTTACAGCTTTTACGCTTGGATATTTATAACGATACTACCTCCTTATTTTGGTTTTGAAGGTGCCATCGTAGATATCTCCATAGGAACGATTGCAGAAAGTGTTGCCATTTATTTAGGTATTCCTTTTGTATTGGGAATTTTAAGCCGGCTCATTTTAGTTCCCTTGAAAGGAGAAGAGTGGTACCAGAATAAGTTTATTCCGACCATTTCACCCTTAACCCTGATCGCGTTATTGTTTACGATTGTAGTCATGTTTTCATTAAAAGGTGAACTCATTGTAAAAATACCAATGGATGTACTAATTATTGCAGTTCCGTTACTGATATATTTTACGCTTATGTTTATCCTTGGTTTTTTCTTCACCAAAGCAATGGGTGCGGAATATGATAAAACTGCTGCAGTAGCTTTTACCGCAGCGGGGAATAATTTTGAATTGGCCATAGCCGTAGCTATTGCAGTCTTTGGACTAAACTCTGGTCAAGCCTTTACAGGAGTCATTGGACCATTAGTAGAGGTTCCTGCATTGATTTTGTTAGTTCGAGTTTCATTTTGGCTAAAGAAAAAATATTATTCGAAATAAATAACAGCTGATAAAAGTCATTTAGAGTTTAGAATGGTACCTGTACATTTGTACCTAAGAATATAAAATATCAGCGAGTTTAGAACAAGGAAGGCTTAAAAGCTTTAGAAATCGCTTTAGGGATGGCCATTTTTAATCATCATTAAAAAAATGTCGTTTTATAGGTGATATATCAAAGGTCTTTTGCTTGCTGAATCTACAGTTTACCAATATCTTAAAGAACTAAAAATGCTGGACTTTCAGCGGTTCTTTAAAAAAGGAAGTAGGTGTGATTTTAAACGAATTAAAACAAATGCTATGAACTATCAAATAAAAGCTTCATCCACTTCAAATCAAGATGCCATCATCCAAATAAAGCAATCAGATATAGCATTTGGAACCACTACAAAAACGGCTGATACTTTACCCAATCCTGCCGAACTATTTTTAGGTTCATTTTCAGCATGTATGTTAAAAAATGTGGAGCGTTTTTCTAGCATGATGAAATTTACCTATACCAAAGCTATCCTTGAAGTCCAGGCAACACGACTTGAAAATCCCCCGAGAATGGACGACATTATGTATAAGTTGACCCTTTACAGCCAGGACAAAAAATTAAATCCCGAGTTACTTAAAAAGAATATTGAAAAATACGGGACCATCTACAATACCGTAAAACTGTCTTGCTCTATCTATGGAACAATTCATCTGATTGAGGATCTTTAATGAGGCCTAAATCAATAATATTGTTTATTTTTAAACGAGTTTATTTTAAATTTAAAAGCCATGAAAATTAGCACACTTTTACTAGTATTTCTCTTTGGATGCTTTTGTAGCACAGCTCAATCTATTATCGGTGCATGGGAACGCGACTATGCGAATGACAACGGAGATGCATTAAAAAATACCATTATTTTTACAGATGGTCACCAGGTTTCAACGACCTATGAGGCCAAAACAGGTAAATTTATAAGTACAACAGGTGGCAGCTATACCTTATCTGGTGATACCTTTATTGAAATGGTAGAATTTGATACAGAAGATACTGAACGAGTGGGTACAGAAGTTGTACATAAAGTAGCGCTAAATGATGAAAAGATAAGGTTTACAGCTACTGGTGAGGAATTTAAAAGAATAGACGATGGCACTTTAGGAAAATTACAGGGAGCCTGGCTAATGTCAGGTAGAGTTGTTGATGGAAAAAAGCAACAGCGAGCGACCGATGGGCCAAGAAAAACGATGAAAATACTGTCTGGTACGCGCTTTCAATGGATTGCTTATAATACCGAGACCAAACAGTTCATGGGAACGGGTGGTGGAACTTATACCACTGTAGATGGTGTTTATGTTGAAAATATTGGCTTCTTTTCAAGGGATAACAGTAGAGTAGGAGCTTCTTTAGATTTTAAGTTTGAATTAAAAGATGGTGATTGGCACCATTCTGGACTATCGAGCAAGGGAGATCCAATTAATGAAATATGGAGTTTGAGGGAAGAGTAAATAATAGCTTCTAAAATGAAAATAGCCTTATTGCGCAAGAAAGATAGTACGCCAGAACTTCAAAATCAAATACGGGCATTATTCCAGCAACTTGCCCCTACTAAAAAACAACTACAGCTACACGAGATGTTTAATGATAAAAACGACTTCACTCTCGTATATGGCATCAAGGATGATGAAGTTTTAGGAATGGCCTCGATGTGTGTTTATAGTGTTATTTCAGGAAAAAAAGCTTGGATCGAAGACGTGGTTGTTCATGAGGATGCACGCGGTAAAGGATTGGGAAGAAAACTGATGCAAAAACTATTAGAAGTCGCTAAAGATAAAGCGGTGACAGAAATACTACTTTTTAGCGCGGAACATCGCGTAGCGGCTAAACAATTATACGAAAATTTAGGTTTTGAAATGAGTGCCAGTAAGCTTTATAAACTACCACTCTAGAGGTGTCTAATGAAGACCATACATACTCTTTTACTTATTTTTTAAATAGCCTTAAAAATGATCTTAAAAAAATAGGCCTCTTTTGTAATTTCAAACGATTCTTCGAATACATTAGCAGCAACTTATTTTTATATTATGGCTAAAGTTGCGTTGCACTGGAAAATTCTAATAGGCATGCTATTGGGGTTGATATTTGGATACCTCATGCTTCAAATTGATGGAGGTGGTGAATTCATAAAAAATTGGATAAATCCTTTTGGTATTATCTTTATCAATCTCTTAAAACTGATTGCGATTCCTTTAATTTTAGCTTCGTTAATCAAAGGGATATCCGATTTAAAAGATATTTCGAAATTCAGGAATATTGGGGTTCGTACCATGCTTATTTTTATCGTAACGACCATCATCGCTATCACCATCGGCTTGGTAAGTGTCAATATTTTTAATCCAGGCATTGGTGTATCCCCTGAAACAATTGAAAAATTAACAAGTACCTATGCTAACGACAGTGGGGTAACCGCAAAATTAGCAGAAGCTTCCGCCCAACAAAATACAGCGCCTTTACAGTTTATTGTAGATATGGTGCCCGACAATATTTTTACGGCTTTGAGTAACAATAAATTAATGCTTCAGGTGATCTTCTTTACAGTGTTTTTGGGTATTTCATTATTATTAATTGGCGAAGAAAAAGCAAGGCCTTTAAAAAATATTTTTGATTCTCTTAATGACGCCATATTAAAAATGGTAGATTTAATCATGAAAAGTGCCCCCATTGCTGTTTTTGCATTATTAGCAAATGTGGTGGTAAGTTCTGGTGATCCTGACTTATTATATGCGCTTTTAAAATATGCTGGGGTTGTCGTATTCGGTCTATTTTTAATGATGATTTTTTATTGCTTGGTGCTTTATTTTAGCACGAGAATAAATCCGTTTTGGTTTCTAAAAAAAATGATTCCTGCCCACGTCTTGGCATTTTCTACCAGCAGTAGTGCCGCAACCTTACCGGTTACTATGAAAATTGTCGAAGAAGACTTAGGTGTTGACCAAGAAGTTTCTAGCTTTGTATTGCCTGTTGGGGCCACGGTAAATATGGATGGTACTAGTTTGTATCAAGGTGTTGCCGCTGTTTTTATTGCTCAGGCCCTAGGGTTTCCCTTAGAGTTTTCTGATCAAATAATGATTGTTCTAACAGCCTTAATGGCTTCAATTGGCTCCGCAGCCGTGCCAGGCGCAGGCATGGTAATGTTGGTCATTGTATTAGAATCTATTGGATTCCCAGCAGATAAATTAGCTATTGGTTTAGCACTTATCTTTGCAGTAGACAGGCCTCTAGATATGTGCAGAACCATCATCAATGTAACTGGTGATGCTATGGTTAGTATCGTAGTTGCAAAATCAGTTCGGAAAATAGATTTTAATAAAACAAAAAGATTATAAACTCGTTTAGGCATCATGACAAATGCCTTTTAAGAATAGTGCAAGAAGTACCGCATATGAACAAGAAAGAGAGTAGGGCAATACAGGAAGACTATGCCGATTTAATTGATATTGATAACAATTTAGATCGTCTTGTAAAAAAGATAGAATTATTGAGTTATTTAAACCCTTTAAATACGGAGAAGGAGAAACAGCGATTTTATGCTTCAAAGTTTACGGAAAACCCGATTCTAAAATACCCTAAAATAAAATTTCACCCCTACAAATTGCACCGGATGTTCTTTTCACAACGATTAGAACGGATTACCGATCAGCAGGTTCAAAAATTATATCAGGATATCATTTATTATTATTCTAATATGGTACAATGCATTCAAACTATCGGGGAACCCAAGAAATTTTATTATAATTCGCTGCGTGTTTATGGTACGCCAACGGAAAAGGATGTACAAAATGCCGAGTTTATTTTACATCATTCCGATGAAGCCTCCAGTTCAGATATGGAGAAAGTGTATAGCCCATCAGATGCAAAAGACTATTTTGATGAATTTTCAAAAAACTATAATTTTCCTCTGAATATAAAGTTATCTACGGCCATCGCCGCCGATGCCATGGTCAGTAATACAACGCAAACCTTATTGCTTAAAAAAAATACCAAGTTCAGTAAAAACCAGTTGCTCACTCTGGCTAACCATGAAATTGGGGTACATTTGGTAACCACCTATAATGGTCTTGAGCAACCTTTAAAAATATTTTCTAACGGATTTCCACGTAATGTTGAAACTCAAGAGGGTTTAGCCGTTTTTAGTGAATATATGAGTGGTGCCTTAACCTTAAACCGACTTAAAACACTTGCCTACCGCGTTTTAGCTTCTGATAGTTTAATTAAAGGCTATAGTTTTTCAGATACTTTTGATATGATTCACGGTAAGTATAAATTAAATCGCGATGATGCTTTTGCCATTACCATGCGTGTCCATAGAGGTGGAGGCTTTACCAAAGACAGACTTTACTTAAGCGGTTTAAAAAAAATTTATAAGCGATACCGCCGTGAGGAGGCGATGGATAATTTGCTGACCGGAAAAGTTACCATGGATTATGAAGCCGATATTGAACATTTACAAAAATTAGGACTTGCCAACCCCATAACACATCGCAATATAGCCTTTGCTAAAAATGAAAATGAGAATAAAACCTTAGATTTTATTCTCAATCATTTAAAATAATATTTTTTACGCTATCCGCTAGGTTATGCGTGTTCTGGGCAGTTATCACAGCTACATGCATCGCCTTCGCAGCTGCAGTTTCCGTCTTCGTGCATTGCACAGGCTACTTTTTCTCCATTTTCAGTAGCATGGTGTTTTCCCTGTTGCTCTTTATTACAGTCACATTCACCGTCTTTATGCATTTTACAAGACATAGCGGTTTCGCCACCTGTTGCTTTCAAATCCATTTTGCAAATAGGACAAGTACCAGGTTCATCATAGGTTTTGCCTAACTCACAGTCCATCGGGCATTGATAAACCATAGCTGTTTCTTGATTTTCTTCTTTGGTGCTTTCTGTTTTAGCCTCTTTACAAGAAGTCATAAAAAGCATTGAAAAAACGAATAATGTAATTATTTTTTTCATGAGAGTATTGTTTTATTTTCAACAAATATAAATAGTTTTGTTATCTAATTTTTAAAAATACGTTTAAAAATACTAGGATTCCTTATAAAGTGATATTTCTACCCCTCGGATATTTTATTTGAAATGAAAAGGTTTCCGAAGTTTCTTCATTTTTATCCAAACTTAATTTCCATGTGAGCAAGCCCTTTTCTTGATCATAACGGGCATTATTTGTACTAATATCACTTACTTTAATTTCTTTATTTTCAGAAATGGGAATCCTATCCATAACCACCAAATCTATAGCCATCGGCTTATTATTTTTAATCTCTATTTGATAGGTTCGATCTAAAATTCTAGTGTTTCCAGTAAAAGACTTACTTTTAAAATTCTTGTCTTGTTTTCTTGTTACTGCAATAGCCCTATCAATGCCTAAAGAAACAGTCATTTCTTTTTTTACCGTATACGGATCAATAGTGGTTTTACCTGCATAGGTGCCGCTAAAGTAAATGTTTGCTTCGCCGGGCAATAAGTTTAGCTTTTCCCAATCTTGAAACGATGCTGTTAAAAATACATGTTCATTGATAATTGGTGCAGCAAAAAATTCGTAGGTGGCGTCTAAGGTGTAGGTATTAATTTCTATAGCACTAATATCACCATTGGCACTAATAGAATAAGGCTTTTTAATCTCAAATTTAGTCTGTATTGCTTCTTCAACAGTGCTACTTTTTTTAGTGCTAATCACAATAATTCCATTAGCAGCTCGACTTCCGTATAACGCTAGAGAGGATTGATCATTCAAAACCTCGATATGTTGTATTTCATCAGCATCTAGATCGCCTTCCATAAAATCATCGATCGGAACACCATCAATAATATATAATGGCTGTATTTCTTCTTGTGTATAATTTGAAGATACACCTCTAATTTGAACCCCCGTTGCTCTGCCCTGTAATGGTCGCGTAATATCAGCGTCTTGAGTCCCATAACCCATAACAACAACTTCGTCTAGAACCGAAGCATCTTCTTCTAACCTTACATTTATCAGAGAAGCATAAATAGGAATTTCGTTTGTTTTGAATCCTATATACGAAAAAACCAACTCTTGTCCATTAGCAACGTTTAAGCTATACTTGCCATCAAAATCTGAGTTAGTCCCTTGAGTAGTTCCTTTAACTAATACACTGCAACCAGGTAAGGGCTGACCTGATGCATCGGTTACCATACCTGTAACCCTTTTTATACTTGGGTTATAGGCATATTTTCTTTTTTCTATTTGAGAGCTATAGCTTTTTGTTTGTCCAAAATTTAAATAATGAGTTGCTAAATTAGGTTTTACTACGTTATAATTAGGATTACCTGTGGCAAGGGTTAAGGCCACATTGTCCCAGTTCTCGCCCGTTTTTTGATACACATGGGCTTTATAAGTTAAGGATATGGCATCGTTTATTTTATTCGATTTTAAGTCGTAATTAGGAATCCAGCCAGCGTCTTGTACATTATAGCTTATGCCTAGATTAAGTGATGTCGCTATAGGTGCATCAAACTTTATTGTGATTTCTCCCTTGGGTTCAGAAGGGGTATTGTGCCGGGTTGCTAGCTGTTTCTGTAGGTTTATAGTATCTTCATTAAGAAGGTTTACTTTAAGGTTTAGGTTGAAAATTTCGTTTTTAATTTCCGTAATCCTATTTCGATAATACTGACTAATGGCTTTAATTTTATCTAAATCTAAAGCTTGCGTTTCAGAACTTACTAATCTATTGGTATTCAACACCTTTTCTTCCTCATTTAAACCAAAGATATCATTTTTTAATTGGTTGATTTCTAATGCTATAGCCTCAATTTGTTTTGTAAAATCCAGAGCTTCTGGACCTATGGTACTGTTTTCTAAATAATTTAAGGAATACGAAATGGCTTGAATAGAAACGCCATTTAAGCCTGATATTTGTATACTACTTTCATCAATTTTAGGCGATAAAGCAGTTAGGGTAATTACGGAAGTACCTTTTGCTAGTTTGAGATGCGCCACTCTTGAAATATCAGCACTGTTCGCATACAGTGTAACCGATTTTATTTTAGAGGGAATTTTATCTGCTGCAAAAAACAAACTAGGTGCAAAAACAAGGAAGAATAATAGCTTTTTCATGATTGTTGGTTTTAAAGTTATGCTAAAGCTACTTTAGCTTTAAAAAACTTAAAACCAACAATTCGTAAACGAGCCTGTTGCCTTAGGGAAGTAGATCTTTGAAATAGTGTTCTCTAATTTTCTAAAAATTTTGATTTTAATTCTGGAGTAGGAATCATACAAGCCTCTTTTTTACCATACCATGAATAGCGGTTTTTCGCAATGTAATCATATATCCTATTTCGTATTTTCTCAGGGATCCATTCAAAAACAACTAATAGCGACCACAAACCTCCAAAAGACCTACCTATTTTTAAGGCTGCCGTAGATTGTGTATAATATGCTACGCCTGGTTCAATTAAAATAATCGAATCTAACTGCGTTGCATTAATATGGCGTTCTGCCATCATTTTTTGACCTATTTCACTTTGTAAGGCTGCAAAACGATAGCTATCATCTGTATCGCGTTTAATAATAAATTGGACAGCGGTATTGCAAAGATTGCAAACCCCATCGAATAAAATAATTTTTTTAGTTGCTGTCATATTGGGTACCCTATTCATGGCTTAAAAGGCCTATTTTTTCGCCTCAACCAATTCTAATTGATTTATGCTTACATTGGTAGTAAACATACCATAATTCACTATGGCTTTGTTTTTTTCTAACTTATCAATACTGCCTACCGCTTTTCCATCCAGCATTCGAACTCGATCCCCGAGTTTAAACGTTGGTTTAGGTTTGTTTTTTTCAACAAAGGCTTTTACCTTTTTTTCTTTTTTCTTTTCTTCTCGAATTACCTCTACTTTTTGAGTCACTTCTTTTTCAACGGCTACTTTTTTCTGCTTTTCTATTTTTACTTGTTGTACTGATTTTTTTTGACGTTTGCTGTTTTCGGTCTCTACAATGCGCAATAATTCAGAAACTAAAGGCCGTTTCTTTTTATCTTGAAAATACTTCAATGCCACATCATTTACCTTATTCCCCAAATAAATCATGCGTTGATTGGCATCATACAATTCTTGATAATTTTCTAATTTTACTTTTGTCCTTGCATTTAATTCTTCTAAACGCTGGGCTTCACTTCTTGCTTTTGACTCTTCCTCCTTTAATTTTGAGCCGGTTTTTTCCATAGAACTCCGCTCTTTTTGCAATTTGGCAATAGTCGCATCAAAACGCACTTTACCTTTCTCAATTTTCTTTTTAGCTCGGTTAATTAAACTATAGGGAATACCATTCTTTTGTGCTACTTCAAAAGTAAAAGAACTACCTGCTTGACCCAATACCAATTGATAGGTGGGTTCTAGGGTTTTGTCATCAAATAACATATTGGCATTGGTAGCGTTCGGCAATTCGTTGGCCAATAGTTTTAAGTTCGAGTAGTGGGTGGTAATGATCCCGTAAGAACCTCTTTCATAAAAAACTTCTAAAAAAATCTCAGCCAAAGCCCCCCCTAATTCAGGGTCGCTACCGGTACCAAATTCATCAATCAAAAAAAGTGTTTTATTATCGCATTTACGCAAAAAATAGTTCATGTTCTTTAGGCGATAGCTATAGGTACTTAAATGATTTTCAATAGATTGATTATCCCCAATATCCGTTAAGATGCGATTAAACAAGCATACTTTACTGCGCTCGTGCACGGGTATTAACAAACCACTTTGAAGCATCAGCTGCAAAATACCTAATGTTTTTAAGGTAATACTTTTACCCCCCGCATTTGGTCCTGAGATGACAATTATTCTATTTTCCGGATGCAAGTATAGGGTCTGTGGAAACGTTTTTTCTTTTTTACGCTTGTTGGTCAAATACAGCAGGGGGTGATAGGCATCACGAAGAAATAACTCGTTCTTATCGCTTATTTCGGGCATAATAGCCTCCATTTCGCGAGCGTATTTGGCCTTGGCCGCTGTAATATCTAAGTGCGCTAAAAAATCTTGATATAATGCCAATTCTGGAGTAAACGGTTTAATGTGTAAGGTTAATTCTCTTAAAATACGTTGAATTTCTTCTCGCTCATCAAACTCTAAGTTATTTAATTGACGGCTGTATTGTAAGGATGCCTCTGGCTCAATATAAACAATACTACCCGTTTTCGAAGTACCCATTACAGCCCCTTTCACCTTTTTTCGGTACATGGCTTTAACCGCTAGAACACGACGGTTATCTACGACAGATTCGCGAATTTCGTCTAAAAATTCTGAGGCTTGATACAGCGATAAAGCGCGACTAAAACTTTGATTTATTTTACCTTTAACACTATTTATTTCTTGTCTTATAATTCGTAAATCGTTAGAAGCCGTGTCTTTTATTTCACCGAATCGGTCAATTACGGCATCGATATGCATGGGAATGGCCAAATTTAATTCGACCGCTTCCGAGGCCTCAAAAAGTAAAGGATAATAGTCTTTAAACTTTTTTAAAAACTTCTTTTGCGTATTCACTGTGGTACAAAGGCCCCCAATTTTTTTAAATCCACTTAATTCTATCGTTGCATTATCTATTTTTAATAGTTTTAATTCTTGATGAATAGCATCAAAACCATGGTTAGGTATCCGGTTGTCATTCGCATAAGAAGCCACATACTCTGAAGTTTGTCCTAAATGAATCAAAATTTGTTCTTTTGATCTTAAAGGTCTTATTTCTAAGGCTTTTTCTTTACCCAATTCTGTAGTACATCTGGCAGAAATTTGATTTAAAACCGTGTAAAATTCTAAATCTTTTAATGTTTTTTCGTTAATCTTATTCATTCCAATTTTTATAGCCATACAAAGATAGCTATTCAATCGGAGTTTATAGCGAAAGCTAGTATCCCTTTAATACGTCTTGTTGATTTTAAGGATGCATGTCTTTAAGTACACTCTAAAACAATAAAAAATCTTTTTTAGGGTTTATAAGTAGGCTATAAGCTATTGTAAACCAAAATATTAATAAGTAAAATGAAAATAAAAATACTAGTATATCTAGGAATCACTTCGATTTTAGTAGCCTGCGGTTCTACCAGAAAAATGACCATGGGCATTACAGAACCTGCGATCGTTACGATATCAGATGATGTGAGAAGTATTGGTATCATAAACCGAAGTGCCCCGTCGAAAAGCAATAGTGCCTTAGATAAAATAGACCAAATTTTATCTGCAGAGGGTCTTAATTTAGATAAAAAAGGAGCTGAAGCGGCTATTGCGTCGCTCGCCTCTGAAGTTGGCATGCTCAAAAATTTTGATGAGATTAAAATTATCGAAGCAAATGAGGACATCAAAAGCGGATTGGGTGTTTTACCAGCTACTTTATCGTGGGATATCATAGCACAAATTTGTGAAGAAAATAACGTTGATCTCATTTTCTCTTTAGCCTATTTTGATACCGATACAAAAGCAACACTCGAGGTAACTACGATGCCCTTAAAAAATAATTTAGGAGTGAAAGTAAATGTACCTGCTCAAAAACTAAACTTGAACACCCTGATCAACTGTGGTTGGCGTATTTATGACCCACAAACCAAATTAGTTATTGATGAACGTTTTTACACTAAAAATATGACCTTTATGGGTCAAGGTATCAATCCTGTTAAAGCATTAGAGACCATTCAAAATAGAAATGAAACAATTGAACAATACAGCAAGAATGTCGGTATCGCGTATGCCAAAAGATTGGTGCCCAATAAGGTGCGAATTTCTAGGGATTATTTCGTAAGCGGAACCAATAATTTTAAAGTAGCGCAACGAAGAGCGCTCACTGGCGATTGGAGCGGAGCGGCCGAACTGTGGAAGCTAGAGTTAATGAGTACCAATCGTAAAATTCTTGGAAGAGCAAATTACAACATGGCTATAAGCAGTGAAATTGATGGTAATTTAGATTTGGCCATCGAATATGCCTCTAAAGCCTTTACGGATTATAAAAATAGATTAGCATTATCGTATGTGAATAAGCTAAACTATAGAGTAGCTCAAAACAATTTGTTAGAACAACAAGTTTCTAAGTAATTAGAACCACTCTTAAAATTGTTTATTTTTGAGGCTGAAAAGCACTAAAATATGCAGCTACCCATTAACGACAGTTGGAAACAACAACTCAAGGAAGAGTTTACAAAACCTTATTTTCAGGACTTAATAGCTTTTGTAAAAAAGGAATATGATAGCCATGATTGTTATCCAAAAGCCACTGAAATTTTTGCTGCTTTAAACTATTGTTCTTTTGAGGCTACCAAAGTAGTTATCATTGGTCAAGACCCTTATCATGGGCCAAATCAGGCAAATGGACTCTGTTTTTCTGTAAAAGAAGGCATACCCCATCCACCATCCTTACAAAATATTTTTAAAGAAATAGCTACAGATATCGGTGCGACTTATCCAAAAAGTGGAAACTTAGAGGCTTGGGCTAAACAAGGTGTTTTGTTATTAAATGCCACTTTAACCGTACGCGCAAGTGAAGCTGGAAGTCATCAAAAAAAAGGTTGGGAAGTTTTCACCGATGCTATTATAAAGCATTTGGCCAACGAAAAGCAAGACCTTATATTTTTACTTTGGGGTGGATTTGCGAAAAATAAAATTAAATTAATTGATACAGATAAACATACGGTTTTTGTTTCTGGCCACCCTTCTCCTCTCAGCGCCAATAGAGGCTACTGGTTTGGAAACAAACACTTTAGTAAAGCCAACGAGCGGTTAAGGGACTTAGGTAGCTCTGAAATTATATGGTCACCCGAACTAAAACCTTCTATTCTATAAAATTTCCACTAAAAATGTAGGTAGTATACTTGTCGAATTAGCTATATTTCTTATTTTAGCCAAAGACACCAAACCAAAAAATACAATAGTACCGTCGAACTAACTAAGCAGGTTGCCCATGAGTGTTAAATCTATATTATTAGTGGATGATGATGAATCAACCAACTTTATCAACAGTATTTTTATTAAAAAATTAGATATTGATGTCCATGTTTATAAAACCTTAAATGGGGCTGAAGCGCTAGAAGTGATCAATACTGCAAATGCTAAAAACGGTTTTTTTCCTTGCTTAATTATCTTAGATATCAACATGCCGGTCATGAGTGGATGGTCGTTTTTAGAACACTTTAAAAACTTGCCTCAACCCATTAAAGAGCAATGTTTTGTGGTGATGACTACAGTAAGTGAAGATGAAAAAGACCTCATAAGAGCTAGCAAAAATGAAGATGTAAAAAAATTCTATCAGAAACCAATGTCTGATGAAAAGTTTAGTCAATTAATTAGCGAATATTTTTTCTAAATACGAAGGGCTTCTGGACTTAGTTTTTTAGTGATCAAGTTCAAATCTAGTAAGGTATTTTGAACAGTCTCTAAGGTCTCTTCGGATAGTTTAGACTGACTCCATTGGGTTATAGACATCCAATCTTTGATATCTTCCAATTTTTGTTCGTAGGCATTGGCTAAAGTTCTATCGATACAAGGAATAGTTTTAAACTCGGCCGTATATCCGTTAATAACTTCTAAAATATGCTCCAAAATCCCAGCCTGCTCGCTAGTAAATTTATTCGTCGCAGCAATCACAAAACAAGGCCATGGTGTAGGGCAGTCTGCTAAACGTCTAAAAATGCCCTTGTCTACCAAGGGTTTCGTGGTAAAACGCTCCCACATAAAAAAATCGGCTTTCTTTTGAGTTAATGCGCTTACAGCACCCTCTAAATGATCAATTATTTCGAATTGTAATTTTTCTAAATCCCAATGTTCATTTTTGCCTAAAACATAGGCCATTAAATGACTCCCGCTCCCTAAGCGACTAATGGCCGCCTTGGCATTTTTTAATTCACTTATTGTTTTATAATCACTAGCTGCGGCTACATGAATTCCCCAAAGTAGGGGTGAGGCGATATATTCTTGAACTATTTTTGAAGGGTTTCCTTCAACAATACTTTTTACAATGCCCTCCGTTAAAATAATCGCTAAATCAGTTTCATCCCTTGCCAGCATCTGACTCATTTTACCCGTTCCTTCTGGAATATTTGTCCAATCTAATTGAATACCCCGTGCTTCAAAGGCACCTTCTTCAATAGCCATCTGCCATGGAAAATTAAAATGCTCAGGTACTCCTACAATACGTACTGTTTTCATGCTTTGGTAAGGGCTTTTAAAGTTTTTTGGATTAATGTATCCATTACTTCTGCAGGATTTTCAGAAAATTCGCCAGTGCTTCTATTGGCTATGATAGCGTTTAATGAAATAGCTCGATGTCCTAATAATTTGGCAAGACCATAGATTCCCGAAGTCTCCATTTCGAGATTGGTTATTTTTAAACCTTTAAAGCCAAAAGAAGCTAATTTATCATTCAGACCATCATCTTCTGTTTTTAATCGTAAAACTCTGCCTTGAGGACCGTAAAAGCCCACATTGGTGGCTGTAAAACCCTTGTAGAAATGTAAACCTTCAAATTTTGAGGCCAAATATTGATCATAAGAAACAATGTATGGCCTTGATTTGTACTTAGACCAATTGGTATGTGATATAAATTCAGTTTCCATTTCGGAATGCATGACCGGGCTTGCATCGTAAAATCGCAATAAACTATCAAAACCAATGGCTAATTCACTGATGATTACAGAGTCAATAGGTATCTCGGGCTGAATGGAGCCCGAGGTGCCAATTCGTATAATATCTAATTGCTTTTTTTCTTTGTGGATTGTTCTATTGTTAAAATTGATATTCACAAGAGCATCTAACTCATTGAGCACTATATCAATATTATCAGTACCTATTCCGGTAGAAATAACAGATATTCGCTTTCCATTAAGCATCCCGGTATGGGTTATAAACTCCCTTTTACCCTTTTGAACTTCAATGGTATCAAAATAATTTGAAACAAGGGCAACACGATCAGGATCACCAACAGTAATGATGGTATCAGCAAGATCTTGGGGTAGTAAATTAAGGTGGTAAATGCTTTGGTCTGCATTTAAAATAAGCTCTGAAGGCTTTAATTGCATGCTATAATTTTAAAATTCTTTGAGATTCTGTATTAAAAAGAAAATTATATTTAAGGGCACCCCCTAAATACACATCATTTTCTTGCATACACGAATAATAACTTGTTTCTCCTTTTAAGATGCCTTTGCCAGTTTGTGTTAAGCGCACGGGATTAAAGGAAGAAAATAAAGGTTTCAGTCGGTTTAAGGCATTTTGAAATTGAAGATCACTAAACCCTAAAACACCTTGGTTTTTTAACAATATACTTAAAAACTGACCTTTGGAACTTGGTTTTTTATCCAAAGCTAATTGCAAAACCTTCGTTTCCATTTCATTTAAGCCGTTTTTAATAGAAGGAAAACGGTGAAGGTGAGCTTGAACAGTACTTTCTAAATAGTTAAAATTGAAGTTTTTAAAATCCGAAAGATTTTCTAATCGAATGGGGTTGTCACTGCAGTACAATTGCCAAACGTAATCCGCATATTCAATATCATCTTGAGTCAGCAAGGTTTTAGTTTGGTAGAGTTTTAGTAGGTGTTCATCACTTAATTCATTAAGTCCATACAACACATCACTATCATCTTCATTTCCACTACATACCAAATAAATTTGAGCGTATTTGCGGTGTGTTTTTAACCAACTGATTACCGCGAGAAGGTTTATTTGGCAAAACAAATCGTACTCGAACCACAAAACTATTTGGTCTTGTTGTTTATGATTGCACAAAGAGCGGTACTCTTTTAGCGTTTTTTCAATAAAACTGGCTTTTGAAACTTTATAATTTTTGTTTAAAAATTCAAATCGAGTTTTCCAGAAAGATTCACTTCCTACATTCGTTTCTGTTTTTCCTTCACACAACATTTCTCTCCAGGTAATAATATCACCCGAAAGCTTTAGCTTTTTTAATTTTGATGTAAACGCATCACCGTTTGTTATGTGAAGTAGGGAACTCATTGTAAGTGATTATTAAGAAATTAGACTATTAAAAATACTATTAAATAAACAACTATAAAAGTTAATTAACAGAATTTAGCCACCAACTCGTTTTACTTTAAAACCTTTTTCTTTTAATATGGTCATTATTTTGGCTCGGTAATCGCCTTGAATAATGATGGTATCGTCTTTAAAACTGCCTCCAACACTTAAGGTTGTTTTTATTTCCTTGGCTAATTTTTTAAAATCTTCAGTAGCACCTGTATACCCTTCTAAAATAGTAGTGGGTTTTCCTTTACGTTTTTCGTATTTGCAAATGATAGGGTCATCTTGCATCCAAATTTCATTTGTTTCGCTACTTTCTGAGCGTTCCTCGGTAGTTTCGGATGTGTGTTCTGGAAAAAGGTTTTTTAACTGGTCTTGTAAGTCCATGATACTTCATTATTGTTTTATACTAATAGGTGGTAGACAGTAACTGTTAGCTAAAATACCAATCCCGGAAAACTAAACACTGCTTACTCAACACTGTTTACTTTTTTATAAGTCCAAGTTCTATTAAACGTTCGTGTAAAAACTCACCAGCTGTGATATCATCGTATAATTTAGGGTTCTTGTCATCAACACAATTTGCTAGACAATTTAAAGGCATTTCACTTACCGGATGCATAAAAAATGGCACCGAATAGCGCGATGTTCCCCATAATTCTCGTGGTGGATTCACCACTTGGTGGATTGTTGATTTTAGTTTATTGTTGGTTAAACGCGAGAGCATATCACCCACATTAATCATTAACTCATTAGGCTGAGCAATCGCATCAATCCATTCGTCATTATGGTTTTTTACTTGTAACCCTTTCCCGTGAGCACCCATTAATAACGTAATTAAATTAATATCTCCGTGCGCAGCAGCGCGAACCGCGTTTTTAGGCTCAATAGTAATCGGCGGATAGTGAATAGGTCTTAAAATAGAATTCCCGTTTTTAATGTAGTCATCAAAATACGTTTCTTCTAAATTTAAGTGTATTGCCAAAGCTCTCAGCACATACTTTGCTGTTTTTTCGAGCATTTTATAAGTTTCTTTGCCAATCGTATTAAAGTCAGGCAATTCTTTAACTTGTACGTTATCTGGATATTCTTCGGCTAATTTTTCGTTGTTTTCTACATATTGTCCAAAATGCCAAAACTCCTTTAAATCGCCTTCTTTTTTGCCTTTAGCATGTTCCTTGCCAAAAGAGGTATACCCGCGTTGTCCGCCAATACCTTCAATTTCATAACTATCCTTCACCTCTGAAGGCAGTTGAAAAAAGTTTTTTATTTCGGCGTATAAGTCATCGACCAATTGCTGGGGTAAAAAATGACCACTTAAGGCCACAAAGCCGATGTCTTCAAAAGCACTACCAATTTCTTTTATAAATTTTTCTTTTCTTTTTGGGTCTCCAGAAACAAAATCTTGTAAATCAACACTCGGAACATAACTCATAATCACCAAATTTTAAATCAAATTTAATTAAAATATAGAAGTTAAAATAGTATTGTTCAGAATGTTTTCTGTAGGAGGTTTTTTTGTTACATTTATACCAGTATTTGGCCTTTAATTTTTCAACGCGTATTATGGAGTACAAAAGCTTTGCTGTTACTGACAATCAAAAACTAACGCTGTACAAACAGCTGCTTAAACCAAGAATGATTGAGGAGAAAATGTTAATTCTCCTTCGGCAGGGTAGAATATCAAAATGGTTTAGTGGCATAGGACAAGAGGCTATTGCTGTAGGCGTAACAGCAGCATTGCACAGCTCAGAATATATTTTACCTATGCACCGTAATTTAGGTGTTTTTACAAGCCGTAATATTCCCTTACACCGCTTATTTTCTCAGTGGCAAGGTAAATTAGGTGGCTTTACTAAAGGTAGAGATCGCAGTTTTCATTTTGGCACTCAAGAATTTAACATCATAGGCATGATTTCGCATTTAGGTCCGCAATTAGGGGTTGCAGACGGTATCGCCCTAGCTGATACATTACAGAAACGAAAACAGGTCACTGCCGTGTTTACAGGTGAAGGAGCTACCAGTGAAGGTGACTTTCATGAAGCGCTGAACCTAGCGGCGGTATGGAATTTACCTGTGCTTTTTTGTATTGAGAATAATGGATACGGACTTTCTACGCCCACTCATGAGCAGTTTAAATGTGAAAATCTGGCAGATAAAGGAATTGGTTACGGGATGGAATCACATATTATTGATGGCAATAATATTTTAGAGGTCTATACTAAAATTAACGCTATTTGCACAGATTTGAGAGAAAACCCTAGGCCTGTGCTGTTAGAATTTAAAACCTTTAGAATGCGGGGTCATGAAGAGGCTAGTGGCACAAAATATGTACCGCAAGAATTATTAGATACTTGGGAGGAAAAAGATCCGATTCGCAATTATGAAGCCTATTTAATAAAAGAAAAACTGATCACTCAAAACGATATAAAAAACATTAAGGCCGAAATTCAGACCGAAATTGATGAGAATTTACAGCTAGCGTTTGCGGAAGAGGAAGTGTCTAGTACTACTGAAGTTGAGTTGAACGATGTGTATAAGCCTTTTAGCTATGAAGAAATTTTACCCACGTCAAAGACTAAAAATATCCGGTTTGTTGATGCCATCTCGGAAGGATTAAAACAATCGATGGAAAAACATGAAAACCTCGTGTTAATGGGGCAAGATATTGCCGATTATGGTGGTGTTTTTAAGATTACAGAATCCTTTATACTCGATTTTGGCAAGGAAAGAGTTCGAAACACACCTATATGTGAATCTGCTATTGTTTCTGCAGCCATGGGTTTGTCTATTAATGGAATGAAAGCTATGGTCGAAATGCAATTTGCAGATTTTGTGAGTAGTGGATTTAACCCTATAGTCAATTATTTAGCTAAATCGCACTACCGATGGAATGAAAATGCTGATGTGGTGGTTCGCATGCCTTGTGGAGCAGGGGTAGGAGCAGGTCCTTTTCACTCGCAAACCAATGAAGCTTGGTTCACCAAAACACCAGGTTTAAAAGTGGTATATCCTGCTTTTCCTTACGACGCAAAGGGACTTTTAATAACAGCCATTAATGATCCTAATCCTGTCTTGTTTTTTGAACACAAAGCCCTCTACCGCAGTTTATATCAAGAGGTTCCAGAGACCTATTATACCATCCCGTTTGGAAAAGCAGCTAGCCTAAGAGAAGGCAATGACATCACCATTGTATCCTATGGAGCAGGCGTTCATTGGGCTTTAGAAGTATTAGACAAGCATCCTACGATTAAAGCAGACCTGCTTGACCTAAGAACTCTACAACCTTTAGATATGGAAGCAATCTATACATCTGTTAAAAAAACAAATCGATTGCTTATCCTTCAAGAAGATAGTCTCTTTGGAAGTATTGCCAGTGATATTTCAGCTTTGGTCATGGAAAACTGTTTTAAGTTTTTAGATGCTCCAGTAAAACGAGTAGCAAGTTTAGAAACCCCCATTCCTTTTGCTAAAAAATTAGAAAACAATTACTTACCCAAAGGCCGCTTCGAAAAAGAACTCCTAGAACTATTAGCGTATTAGCAATAAGAGTAAAAAATTACTTTATTAAAGTAAAAAGAAAGCCGTCTTATGGCTACCTTGCGCGGTATTAACAGCGTTTTAACTTTAGTTTCGTCCTCGAAGGTAAGTTTTAAACGTATATCCCTATAAATAAATAACAATCGTATGAAGAAAGTTTTAATTTTAAGTGTAGTCCTAGGTGTATTTTTAAGCAGTTGTGGCGCCTCTAAACTAGCCAGAGAACAAGGTAATTTGCTCAGTGGTACTTGGATTTTAAATAACATAAGTTTTGCCGATCAACCTGGCACCTTTAAATCTGTTATTTTTAATGACGCACAAGATATTTGTTTCGAAGGCAGTAATTGGTTTTTTAGAGATAATAACAATACTGGTCGCTACACCATAGCACCTTCAAGTTTGTGCCAAAGTGGTGATCGATTTATTCGCTGGTCCATTATCACCAATGATTATGGTACCAATGAACTTCAATTTAAAATGATTGATGAAAACAGAAAAGATATTTCTGGCGGTTTCGGATATCGCTTAACCATAAATACACTAACCGCATCAACTATGGTGTTGACATCAAAGGTAACGGCCAATGGCGCACCTGTGTCAGTAATTTATGAGTTTTCAAAAAAGTAAGGCTTTTTAAGAGCAAAAGAGGTAAAAACAAAGGATAAAAATAATACTAGGGAAAAGCCTTATGCTGAATCCCTAAATCAAAAAAAAGTAAGGATGAAAAACATAGGAATAAAATTAGCAACAAGCATGATGGCCTTAAGTCTTGTAGTAGGTTGTAACGCGGTAAAAAATGCAAATAATACCCAAAAAGGAGGAGCTATAGGTGCAGGCGGTGGCGCTGTGATTGGTGGCATTATCGGTAATAATGTAGGAAAAGGCAATAATACAGCCTTAGGCGCTATAATTGGTGCTGTAGTTGGTGGTGCTGCAGGAGGCTATATTGGCAATCGAATGGACAAACAAGCGCAACGCATTGAACAAGAAATACCAGGAGCAGAAGTAACTCGCGTTGGTGAAGGTATCAACGTTGTTTTCAATGAAGATGCTGGGGTGTATTTTGATACCAATAAATCGGATGTAAAAGGTACTTCAGCAAATACATTAGATCGTTTAATAGGAGTTTTAAACGAATATCCAAATACGAATATCTTAGTAGAAGGGCATACTGATAGTGCGGGTGCAGATGACTATAATATGTCTTTATCCAAACAAAGAGCAGAATCTGTTACAAGTTATTTGGTTAAAAACGGAATTTCTAGCAATAGGTTAACCACGAAGTGGTATGGAGAATCACAGCCCAAGTCAGACAACAGCACAACAGCGGGTAAGGCCAAAAATCGCAGGGTAGAAATGGTCATTGTTGCCGATGAAAACTTAAAACAAGAGGCAATTCAAAAAACACAATAATTAGCAAAAAAATCTTAACAATAAATACACAAATCCCGACATTCATGTTGGGATTTGTTTTTTTAAATAGGTATCTTCACTTCTATAAATAAAAAATTTCAAAAAAGTCTTCGATCTATTTTTTAAAGCCTTATTTCGACGGCGTTTTTATATGTTGAAGCTCATTTAGACTGAAGTTTATTTAAGGTGTTCTAAACAAGCTAACTAAAATTAAAGTCCTATAGCAGTATTGTATTTACAATGGGCAATTTTAATCCCATAGTTGCGATAGTATGGGCTCAAGCCAAGAAGCTCAGGCACTATAAGGGATCATAATGTTTTAAAATGATGTATGACACAGGTATTATTGGTGGTGGATTAGCCGGTCTCACCGCGGCCATTCATTTAACGCAACAAAATAAACGAGTTATCGTTTTTGAAAAGCAGGCCTATCCGCATCACAAAGTTTGTGGAGAGTATGTATCTAACGAAATTGTTCCGTATTTAAAGTGTTTAGATATTGCTATCGCAAACGGAGTTGACATCGACACCTTACACTTTTCAACCCAAAAAGGAAATTCTATCGCCACAAAACTGCCCTTAGGCGGCTTTGGTATGAGTCGTTTTGCTTTGGATGAATTACTCTATAAAAAAGCAGTGGATTTAAAAGTTACTTTTGTTTTTGAAGCGGTGAGGTCTGTCGTATTTAAAGAAGATAGCTTTGACATAGAGACCGATTCAGGCCTTGTGGTTTCCTCTAAAACGGCGATTGGTGCTTACGGTAAACGATCTCATTTAGACAAAAAGTTAGAACGCAATTTTATGGCAAAAAAGTCGTCCTGGCTAGGCGTAAAAGCACATTACCAGCATCCAGATTTTCAGGATAATGTGGTAGCACTTCATAATTTCAAAGGAGGTTATGGAGGCTTATCTAAAACAGAAACTGGAGCTGTTAATTTTTGTTATTTAGTTCATTATGAAACTTTTAAAGAACTTAAAGACATTGAAAGGTTTAATGAATCTATAGTTTCTGAAAATCCATTTTTAAAAGAATTTTTGGCTGAAGCTAGGCCAGTATTTGAACAAGCCTTGAGCATTGCTCAAATATCATTTGAAAAAAAAGAAGCCGTAACCAATCATGTATTGATGTGCGGGGATACTGCAGGTTTAATACATCCACTATGCGGTAATGGTATGGCCATGGCCATCCATAGTGCCAAAATTGCTAGTGAATTGCTTTGCTCATATTTGGAGGATCCCAACATAGATCGCAATTCCTTAGAAACGGCCTATAAAAAACAATGGAAGGATGCCTTTGGTTATCGCTTATGGATTGGGAGAAAATTACAATGGATTTTACTTCACGATACACTAGCCAACCTTGTCATGGGTATTGTGTCTAAATCGCCGAAGCTTTTGCGTTTTTTAATTAAACAAACTCATGGAAAACCTATAAAATGCTAAGAGATCTTTCCAAAAGAAGTTACCAGCCAGAATTAATGGATAGTTTTGATGAACCCATTGCTTCCTTAAAAGCTGTTTTTCAGGATATTAATCGGGTAAACCATCTTTTAGGCGGCAATTCAATTACCATTAAGGCGCTTAAGAAAATCTTTGAGGACCACCCACAAGAGCAGTACACTATTGTGGATATGGGCTGCGGCGATGGAAATATGCTTCGTGAAGTTGCCACCTATTTTAGACGTCAAAAGATCAAAGGGAACTTTATTGGCATTGATTTGAATAAAAACGCACTTAGCATTGCTCAAGAAATGTCAAAAGAATTTCCTGAAATAAAGTATCTAAATCAAGACATTTTAAAAATTGACAATCACACTTTTCATTGTGATATTTTAATTAATACCCTCACCATGCATCATTTTACAGACGAACAGGTGCTGGTATTTTTAAAAAAGTTTACCCAACTTGCTCGGTATGCTGTCGTTATCAATGATTTACAAAGAAGTCGCCTAGCGTACTATCTTTTTTACTTGTTTAGTAGTATTTTTATCAAAACAAAAATTGCTAAAATCGATGGTTTAATTTCTATTCGTAGGGCTTTTATTAAAAAAGAACTACAAGGCTATTCCGAAGAAATCCGAGGAACCACCCATAGCATAGATTGGAAATGGGCCTTTAGATACGTTTGGATTTTAAAACCAAATCACATAAAAGAAAATGCATGAATGACGTAAGAATTGTAACTGTTGCCAAACAACTGCCTGAGTACAGTCGTGAAACAGCAGCTATTTTACCCCTAGTCGAATTTTGGCTTCAGAATCAAGATGAGCGATTTCGACGAAAAGTATTGAAAATATTTGAAGGTGCTGCTGTAGATAAACGGTTTAGCATTATGAAACCCGAAGAAGTTTTTACGGCAAGCTCTTTCGAGGAAAAGAACGCTATCTATGCACGTGAGGTTAAAAAATTAGGGGTTCAAGTTTTAAAAAATGCCTTAAAAAAATCGGACTGGAAAGCAGCCTCTATAGATTACATCATCACGGTGAGTTGTACAGGAATTATGATTCCGTCTTTGGATGCCTACATCATTAATGACTTAGATTTACGAGAAGATATTGTTAGGCTTCCTGTAACCGAAATGGGTTGCGCAGCCGGAGTATCAGGCATCATCTATGCTAAGAATTTTTTAAAAGCAAACCCTAACAAAAGGGCTGCCGTCATTGCAGTCGAGAGTCCCACTGCTACCTTCCAGCTAGAAGATTATTCCATGGCAAATATGGTTAGTGCTGCCATTTTTGGGGATGGCGCAGCCTGTGTGTTGTTATCTTCCGAAGAACAAGCTACAGGCCCCAAAATTATTGGTGAAGGCATGTATCACTTTAAAGACGCTACTCAAATGATGGGTTTTGATTTAACCAATGAGGGACTAAAAATGATTTTAGACCCTGAAGTGCCGGCTACGATAGCGGAGCATTTCCCAAAAATTATACACCCTTTTTTGGCAAAACACGATAGCCGTATTGAAAAAGTAGACCATTTAATTTTTCATCCGGGCGGACGCAAAATTGTACAAACCGTAGAAGAGCTCTTTGGTGCTCTAGGGAAAAATATCGATGATACCCGTGAGGTACTGCGCTTGTATGGGAACATGAGCAGTGTTACGGTGCTGTATGTATTAGAGCGTTTTTTAGATAAGAATAATGAAAAAGGAGCCCAGGGGATTATGTTGAGTTTTGGACCTGGTTTTTCTGCGCAACGCGTCTTATTAGAATGGTAGCTTTTTAATGTAAGCATTGTTTTCTCTGAAAACTAAGAATAGGTAAACCTTATCCGTATTTGATTTAAAAATGAATACATTAGTACTAAAATATAGTGTTTTTGAATGTGAACTCTTGCCTGGAGCGAAGTCCAAGTGTGAATTTGAACAAGCTATTCATTCTTAACACCATGTGCGTAATACGTAAATAATATGTCAAAAAATAAATGGGCTTTAATTCTTGGGGGTAGTAGTGGTCTAGGTTTAGCTACTGCTCAAAAATTAGCACAACATCAATTTAATTGCATCCTTATTCATCGCGATCGGCGCAGCGAATTGGCTGAGATTGATAAAGCCTTTGAAGGTATTAAAGAAAACGGAGTTCTTTTAAAAAGTTATAACATAGATGCGACCAATGTAGCGAAAAGAGCTGAAATTATAAGCGATATAAAAACATGGATCGGCACCGATAAAATTGATGTTTTAGTACATAGCATTGCTAAAGGAAACCTAAAACCCATGTTTTCAACTTCGGAAAAAACCTTAGTACATCAAGATTTTCAATTGACCTTAGAGGCTATGGCGATTAGTGTTTACGACTGGACGCATGGCTTGTTACAGCAAAATTTATTGGCTAAGGATACGCGGATTATTGCGTTTACGAGCGAAGGGAATACGAAAGCAATTCCGAATTATGCCGCTGTATCAGCCGCAAAAGTTGCCTTAGAAGCGATCATACGAAATATGGCATTAGAATTTGCTCCTATCGGAATAAAGGCGAATTGTATTCAGGCAGGGGTAACAGAAACGGCGTCTTTTCAAATGATTCCAGGAAGTGAGCTCATCAAAGAAAATGCAATTAATAGAAATCCTAATAACCGATTAACGCAACCCGAAGATGTTGCCAATGTCGTGTATTTGCTCACTAGAGATGAAGCCCGTTGGATTACAGGAACTATAGTAAAAGTAGATGGGGGTGAAAGTTTACGATAATATGAAGTATCAAAACATCCTAGAACAATTGCCTTATTCAAGTCCGTTTTTATTTGTGGACCAACTCAGCCATGTAGATGAACATGGCGTTGAAGGTTGGTATACTTTTCCGCAAGATGCCGAATATTACAAAGGCCATTTTAAAAATTCTCCGGTAACCCCTGGGGTTTTACTGACAGAATGTTGTGCTCAGATTGGATTGGTTTGTTTAGGAATACACTTACTTACTTCAAGTAATACTTTAAATAATACCGCTATTGATATTGCCCTAACAAGCTCAGAAATGGAGTTCTATTTGCCTGTTTTACCGAATGAGGAAGTCCGAGTGATTTCAGAGAAAAAATATTTCCGTTTTCAAAAATTAAAATGTTTGGTCAAGATGTATAACGCGGAGCAAAAGTTGGTTTGCAAGGGTACGATAGCAGGGATGTTTAAAGCAAGAGAAAATGAATAATCGCGTTGTTATAACTGGTTTGGGTATCTGCGCTCCCAATGGGGTAGATCTGGCTAGTTTTACCCATGCGCTGACCCACGGAATCAGTGGCATTAGCTTTCATGAAAACCTAGCAGCCTTAGAATTCGGTTGTCAAATAGGAGGGGAGCCTGCGATTACCAAAGAACTATTGGCTCACTATTTTACACCCTTACAATTGCGTGGCCTGAATGCTACAGGTATTATGTATGGCGTTATCGCCGGTATGGATGCCTGGAAAGATGCGCAGTTACCCATCGAAAATAAGGCACAACCCGCATGGGAAAACGGAATTATTTTTGGTACCGGAATTTTAGGCGTAGATCAGTTTCGAGAGGCTATTCATTTAATTGATGCTAAAAATACACGCCGATTGGGGAGTACCTCTGTCATGCAAACCATGGCTAGTGGTATCAGCGCTTATTTGGGAGGTATTCTGGGCTGTGGAAATCAAGTAACGACAAATTCTTCGGCCTGTACCACAGGAACGGAAGGTATTTTAATGGCTTATGAGCGCATAAAGCAGGGAAAAGCAACTCGCATATTAACCGGAAGTTGTAGTGACAGTGGTCCGTATGTATGGGGTGGTTTTGATGCTATGCGTATTATGCCGAGGGGCTATAATGACAATCCTACCAAGGCCAGTAGGCCCATGAGCGCATCTGCCTGTGGCTTTGTGCCTGGTAGTGGGGCTGGAGCATTAGTTTTAGAATCTTTAGAAAGCGCTTTAGCCCGAGGAGCTAGCATTTATGCTGAAGTACTGGGTGGCGCTATAAATAGTGGAGGTCAACGTGGTGAAGGTACCATGACAGCACCCAATAGTGAAGCCGTTCAACGTTGCATTACCGAGGCCATTGCGGATGCCCAAATTGACAAAAAGGATATTGATGTGGTCAACGGACATTTAACGGCCACAAGCAAAGACGCATTAGAAATTGAGAATTGGAGTAAAGCTTTAGAACGCGAACAGCTTGATTTTCCTTATCTGAATTCCTTTAAGGGGTCAGTAGGACATTGTTTAGCAGCGGCAGGGAGTATTGAAGCGGTAGCCAGTATTCTTCAATTTAAAGAAGGGCTTGTGTTTAAAAATACCAATTGTGAGGATTTACATCCTGACATTGAGGCTATCGTGCATCCTACAAAAATACCTAGAGAAACCATAGCCTACCAACCCAAAATCATTGCAAAAGCAAGTTTTGGTTTTGGGGATGTAAACGCCTGTGTTATTTTTAAGCGGTTTAAGTCGTAGTGTCGCAGGGCTAAAAAAATTTAGTGGATCGTTTTTAGTAGGGATAAACAACTAAATTTGATGAAATTTACCTTGTTTGAATCAAATTACCACGCTTCACTCATAATAAGTGTCAATTAAAAATTTGAATAAAAAAATGAATACAGAAGAACGTTACCAAAAATTAAAAGCTATCGTAAAAATTTACCTTCCAGAAGATGTTTCTGTGGATGATATCAGCACCGAAAGTCATTTTATTAACGAATTGAATATCAATTCGGCCAATCTCGTTGACATTGTTTTAGATGTAGAAGATGCCTTTGATATTATGCTTGAAAATGCCGATATGGACCAAATGCAAACGGTTAACGATGCCTTGCAGATTATTGATGCCAAATTAAAAGCTAAGCTTTAATTAGTCTTCTACGGAATTCGTAGGTTCAGTGGCTTCTTTTTCTTTAATGAGTACAGACGCCAACACACCTCCCAATAAGGATGCGGCAATAACGGTCAAAGAAAGCCATTCCGGTATTTCAATTTGATGTGAAAATAACATTTTTAAACCTACGTAAGCCAATATTACCACTAGGCTATAATTGATAAAACGGAATTTCTGCAACATTCTTGAAATCAGGAAATACATAGATCTAAGGCCTAGAATCGCAAAGATGTTAGAGGTAAAAACAATAAAGGGGTCTGCGGTAATGGCCAAAATAGCAGGAATACTGTCTAACGCAAAAAGTATATCGGTTAATTCAACGATGACCAGTGCAACAAAAAGAGGGGTAGCCGCATTTAATCCCATTCTCTTTACAAAAAAATCATGGCCGTTAAATTGCGTGGTGATCGGATATATTTTTTTTATTTGTCTAAAAACAAAAGAATTTTTAGGATCAAACTCGTGATCATCACCCTTGAGCATTTTAAAAGCGGTGTATAAAAGAAAAACGCCGAACACATAAATGATCCAATCAAAACGGGTAATAAGTGCCACGCCAAAAAATATCATCAATGCCCGAAATACGATCGCTCCTAAAATTCCCCAAAATAAAACGCGGTGTTGGTAGATAGGCGGAATTTTAAAGGTCGAAAATATAACAGCGATCACAAATACATTGTCAATACTCAAGGATAATTCAATTAAATATCCTGTAATATATTTTAAAACGGCGCTGTCCGGAGTTAAGCCTGTTGGATTCGCTATTAGACCTTCGGTAAACAACCAATAAATAACACCGCTAAAACTCAAAGCAACAGTGACCCAGACTGCCGTCCAGATGCCTGCCTCCTTCGATTTAATGATATGATCTTCTTTATTAAAAACGCCTAAGTCTAGCGCTAGAAAAAAAATAATAAGAGCCAAAAATAATATCCAAACGATCATAAGCTGCTTTTTAAAGCTGTAAATGTACTCATCATTTGAGAATCCTTACTACTGAAATGCCATTATTTTTTCAAAGCTCATCTTCCTTAATCCCTGCCATTATTTTAATAAAATAAACCGGCTTCAGGATAATTTTAGTACATTTAAAACCAATAGACGAACATACCTTAAAACGAAAACCAGATGAAAAACATAACATCACTAGTGCTAGTGCTACTTATCTTTTTAGGCAGCCTAGGAACAACACTAAAAGCACAATCAGAGATTTTAAAAAAGCTAGAAGAAATTGCCGTTGTGGATCAAAAAGTAATGATGCCTATGCGCGATGGAGTGCGCTTGGCCACCGATATTTATCGTCCTAAAACAGGAGGTCCAGTACCCATTATTTTTTCGCGAACACCCTATAATTTTAATACTTGGCAAAATGGAAAGGAAAGTACGAGAACCTTAGAAACTGCCTATAGAATGGTGGAAAAAGGCTATGCCTATGTGGTTCAAAATGAACGTGGTCGGTATTTTTCAGAAGGGGAGTGGGATATCCTAGGAACGCCACTCACCGATGGCTATGATGCCTTTACTTGGATGAAAGAACAAAGTTGGTCGAATGGAAAAATAGGCACTTTAGGCTGCTCCTCAACCGCAGAATGGCAAATGGCCGTAGCGGCACTCGATCACCCGTCGCATGCCGCCATGGTGCCCCAAGGATTTGGTGCCGGTGTGGGTACCGTAGGCAAGTTTCAAGAACAAGGAAATTGGTACCGAGGAGGTGCAGAGCAACTTTTGTTTTTCTCTTGGCTGTACGGCGTAGAACACGACAAATTTAAACCGCGCATTCCTGCTGGCGCAACACAAGAAGATTTAATTCGTATTTCTAGATTTTATGACCTAGGCCCTGAAAATCCTCCGGTAGACATGCTTGAGGCCTTATCGCATTTACCTATTCAAGATATTTTAAAAAATATCAATGGGAAAAAAGAGATTTTTGATCAAATGGTTAAGCGTAAACCAAATGATCCTGCTTGGTTTGAAGGCGGACTCTATCATGATACGATGGACTTTAGCGTACCGAGTTTTTGGTTTGCTTCATGGTACGACGTTTCTATTAGTCCTAATATCGCCTTATTCAATCACGTTCGTGAAAATGCCAAAGAAGCGATGATCCGCGATAATCAGTATTTAGTGATCGCCCCCACCTTACATTGTGCCTATACTAGAGCTACGGAAGACACGGTAGTAGGCGAGCGAAGTGTTGGGGATGCCCGTTTAAATTATGAGGAGCAAATTATGGCTTGGTTCGATTTATGGTTAAAAGAAACGCCTAACGATTTTAAGGAAAAAACCCCCAGAGTGCAATACTATACCATGGGCAGCAACACCTGGCAATCCTCAGAAGAATGGCCTCCAAAAAATGCAAAAATGACGAGTTATTACTTGACTAGTGGCGGCAATGCCAACACCTTAAACGGGGATGGTGTTTTAAGTACAAAACCACCTAAAACGGCTATGGCTGATAGCTTTACCTATGATCCTATGAATCCGGTAATGTCGTATGGAGGTAATGTATGTTGCACCGGGAATGCCGTTCAAGGCGGTGCCTTTGATCAACAGCAAATGGAGCAAAGAGAAGATATTTTGGTGTATACCACAGCTCCACTAAAAGAAGGTGTAGAAGTTTCAGGCTTTATAGAAACAAAGCTTTTTGTCTCTTCTGACGTAAAAGATACCGATTTTACGATTAAATTAATTGATGTATATCCAGATGGTCGTGCCTATAATTTAGATGAAACCATACAACGCGTACGTTATAGAGAAGGTTATGATAAAGAAGTGTTTATGGAAAAAGGCAAGGTCTACGAGATCAACTTGACCCCTATGTCTACCAGTAATTACTTTAAGGAAGGGCATAGCATACGTATTGAAATATCGAGTAGTAACTTTCCGCGATTTGCAAGAAACCTCAATACGGGAGGCGATAATTACAACGAGAAAGAAGGCGTGATTGCGCATAATAAAATTCATCATAGCAAAAATCAAGCCTCTGAAATACGCCTGCCGATTGTAAAAAAATAAATCGAATTTGAATAAAGCGCAACTCGCGCTTTACAGGTGAACCTAAAAAAAAGCCCAAGCTGTACTTACAGTTTGGGCTTTTTTAATACGTGAATACGTGTATTACTTAACTCTACTTAGTTTGTCTTTGCGCTTTTTAAGCTGACGTTCTAAGTCATCAACAGACTGCATGATCGAGGCTTCAAAATTACCATTACTTGATTCTGCAAACAAACGAGGTCCAGGAATACTCAAGCGAATATTACAAATCATTCCTGTATCAGGGCTAGAGGTGTTTTCCGTTTTAAAAAATACATCAGCTCGGATAATGTTATCAAACTTATCAAAAAGCTTGCTCAACTTTTTACCAGTGAAAATTTCTAGACGTTCACTCGCTTTAACATCGTCGTACTCATAATTGATATTCATATATTATTATTTTTAAAAATGATACTTTAATTACTTCCTTAACGGAGAAAATTAAATATACCACATTTTTTTGGGAATCTTGACATTAAACAGCGTTAAATACCATGTTAAATTAGAGTGAGATTGAAGTAAAATTCGTACCTTAAGGGAAGACTTTAAAACCTAATGGATATGGAACATACAGAACCAATTTCGGGACGTCAAAAACCATTACGAGATGGCAACACGCATCTTATTCAGTTAGAACGGTATACGAACGATTTAATTCAGAGTAGCATTCTGCTGAATAGTTATTGTTATGAACCAAAGACCAGGGAATTATTTGAATTGAAAAGTGTCTTAAAAGAAAAATTTAAACAACTATTGCAGGAAAACGGTAGCCTAAAGCAACAACTACGTCAAACTCAAACCGATGCTAACGAACTTAAGATGCGTATTAAAGCGCAGATTAAAAAGATAGTGCAATTGCATAAAGAGATTAAAGAATACTGTGGTTTAAGCCATAACGATTCACAATTTATGGTATAAATTTTGATGTTTATTAATTAAAAATTATCCATGAAATACCTTTTAATAGCAAGTTTATTTTTATTCATCGCTTGTGGGAGCAGCCAGAAGCCCTTAGCACCCAGTGCTGAAAGTAGGGCTTTAGACCAATTACTAGCCACTAAAAACTTTAGTATTAGCGCTGATTGGGCGTACCCAAATGCCACTGCGAGTATGGCAGCCATTGCGAATACGGGTTTATTAGGTGTTGGGAATACCGCCAATGCCGTTAATTTAATTGGAAATCCTAATTTTTTAAACGTAAAAGGAGACAGCATCTCTGCCTTTTTACCGTATTATGGAGAACGACAAATGGGAGCCGGCTATGGTTCCGATAATGGCATTGAGTTTAACGGAATTCCAGAAACCTATAGTCTTACAAAAGACGATCAAAAGCAGCGCTATACGATGGAATTTACCATTAGCGGTAAAACTACCGAGGTTTTTAATGTGACTATTAATTTTTTTCCTAACACCACAGCGCAAATAAATATTTTCAGTTCACAGCGCAGAGGGATTCGCTATCAGGGTAATGTAGCTGCCCTTGAGAACGAAAAGTAGTGTTACTCTTTAAACCTATTCTAGAACTCCATAAGTAGGCTTTAGAACGACGCAGGAAACAGTATTTGTGTTACAATGTGATAAGAAGTTGGCAAGTTGCTGCTTTTAAGGAGAATAAATTGATCTTGAAAAAGTCTATTGTACATACGCGAGCTATTAAATTATCCTGTGGATGATGTAATAGTCGGCGGGATGATGTCGTTGGACTTAATAGTACAGTAGTGGTAGAAATGTAAAAAAGTATATTATTTTAACGGAGAGGACATTGTGAAATATCCTATTTTACATAATATAAATTATAGAACAATTATGTTTACCGCGTAAAACTGCGTATGCTTGCATTTTACATAATTGCAGATATAATAACGCCGTAGGTGTTTTATATCGTCCGCCATTATGTAAAAGCTGTTTTACTGGAATGTTCGTTTATATTCGTAAGTTATAATAACATAATTACGTTATACCTCCTGTAAGAGAATTATAACACTGGAATTATGAAACAGCTATAAAGTGGAAACCAATTAAAATGCTAATAAATAACCAATCTTTTTAAATTAAAAAAAATAGAATTAGACTTTTGATATTAAACCAAAAACTATATCTGTACTATCCTTGTTTATTATAATAGCTTTGTATAAATATGTTTTATTGTTTAAAATTTCAATAATCTCAACGTCTATTAAATTACCTTCTTTATGTTTGTCCTTTTCTAAAGACATTTTTACCGTCTCCAATCTATATTTATGATCGTCAGTCCATTTTATTTTATAAACTTGTTTTCCACCAGATCCACCTTTTTCAATTTGACGATTCTTTCTTCGCTTAATTATTGTTTCACTGTAAGCAGGGTTTTCATATTTAAACAAACCTCGTAGAAATTCTTTGCACTTTAAACGTTCCTTTTCTGGTAAGTGATATGTTTTATATTTTGAATTTACAAAGTAATATACAGATTGCCAGCATTGATTTGTCATCTTCATTGGGTAAATTAAGTTTCCCTTTTCAAAGTGCTCTAAACAGCCTTGTCTCCATCCTTCGTGCTTATAGTTACTCTTATCTTGGTTAATTTTTATATCATATCGTTGACCATTTTCATCTACACAATAATCAATTACTACAACCCCCACTCTTTCTACATCATCAACAAAGGTTTGAGAGTAAGAACAGAAAGAAATAATTATAAATACTAAAAATAGTAGTTTCTTCATATAGTTAGTTTTTGCCTAAAGCAATTTATCTTTTTTTCTTGATACGGCAAAGTATACTTTGAGCGAGATGATGTGGTTGGGAAACAAAAAAATTAAGATAATACTAATTCTCATTAAGAAATGGCCTTGTAGACCCTCTTAGTAAGTGATAGCTTGCCACAAGAGTTTAGTATTAAGAATTACCTCTAGGTAAAAGGCCAGCGCTGCATCTCTCCGAAAAATAATTGCTCCTCGGGTCGCAATTATTTTCTCGCGTGTTTTACCAAAATTTTCTGAGGCCATAGTACCATAATCAACGCAAAGCGAAATTTTGTGGTACCTAACATAAAATCAAAAAAAAATAGCTTCAATTTTATGTAAATGAATTTGGCTACAAGCGTAACCGAAGATACTTTGGAGAAAAAATATGTGATAGACTGGTGATATGATTCTTTACAACTATACAAAAAACACTATCTTAGTTTTTAAGATTTAGGTCTTTCTACTTTATAGAAATAGTATGATGTAGCATTTAACAAACTAACCAATAACTAAAATAACATGAAACAAAACTTCGTATGTATTAGCATAGTATGTACTATTTTCTTTAGTATCATAAGTACAGCCCAGGATAAAGTACTCCAATTAGAAGATTATAGCAAATGGATACGTATTGTATCATCAGAAATCTCACCCGATGGCGAGTGGTTTACGTATGGTCTTAGACCAAATGGAGGTGATGACACTTTATTTTTTAAAAGAACAACGGCAAAAACACCAGATTTTACATATCGGATCCCTCATGCAAGTTCACCCTCATTTTCTAGCAATAGTAAATGGGCAGCATACCTTATTTCGCCTTCAATAAAAGCCACTAAAGAGCTAAAAAAGTCAAGTAAAAAAGTATTCAGAACAGCTGAGTTAAGAAATCTCATTACTGGTGATTCTATCCATTTTGAAAGAGCAACGTCGATGACATTTTCTGAAGATGGAAAGTATTTTGCGATATCTCTAGAAAAATTAGAAAGTGATAAATCAAAACACAAAGGGCAAGATTTGATAGTCGTAGATTTAACAACGCTAGCTAGCCTAAACTTTGGTAATGTTAACGAATTTGCATTTAATAAAAACTCCAGTCACTTAGCCTATACTATTGATGCAGCTGAAATGGTTGGTAACGGTATATATGTATACGACCTTACGAACAATAAACTACAAAATTTAGACAGTGATAGAAAAACATATAGCAGTCTTATTTGGGACGACGCTAACCTACTAAAGGAAGATTGGGGTAATAAAGGCACTCAAATTGCCGTGTTAAAGGGAAAAACAATAGATACCTTAGCGCAAAGAGACAATATGCTTATAACATTCTCTAACGTGCATCAAAACCCAATTAAAAGAACTTTAAATGTGAATGAAAAAACCAATTTCCCAAATAACTTTGTAATTAGTGAGAAGGGAAGCTTGCAATTTAGTAATGATGGAAGTTTTGTTTTGTTTGGAATTAAAGAGCAAGAGAAAAAGATGAAGATGGATAAGGATACCATTGCCAATCTTGATGTTTTTCATTGGAATGATGAAACTATTAATTCCGTACAGAGAAGTAGGGAAAAAAGCAACCAGAACTTTACATATTGGGCATCATACCAATTTAATAATGATGTATTTACTAGGCTTACAGATGATAGTATGCGTAATTTATTGTTCTCTAGAAACTCAGCGTATTGGGTAGGTAGCGATCCAAAACCTTACATTAATGATGTAAACTGGGGTATATCTCCTGAAGATTTGTATCGTGTTAATTTAAAAACTGGAAAAAGAGATCTTATCGTTAAATTAATAAAAAGACCTTTAGGCTACTCTCCTGACGGAAATTACTACGCTGTACAGAAAGACAGTGCTATTCATATACTAAACTTAGCAGACAATACACTAACCAATTTCTCTACATCTGCTGATGTTAATTTTATGAATATAGAACATCCCTATCCTCATGAAAAACCACCTTATGGGGTAGCAGGATGGACAAAAGATGGCACTTCTATTATCTTAAATCATAAATATGATTTGTGGTCATTAAAATTAGATGGCTCAGCTGCTAAGAATATAACACAAGGCTTGGGAGACCAAGAAGAAATACGATTTAGATACCAAAACCTAAACCCTAATGATCCATATATAGACACAAAAGAACCACTACTTTTAAATGCCTATGGAGAATGGACAAAAAAGGCTGGTTTTTACGAATTAAAAATAGGTGAAAAACCGAAGTCATTACTGTTTGATGACTATGCATTTACAACCATTATGAAAGCAGAAAAGTCTGACAAGGTTGTGTTCACGAAAGAATCTTTTGTTGAGTTCCCAGATTACTATGTTAGCAATACATCATTTAAAAAACCACAAAAATTAACGGATGCTAATCCTCAGCAAAAAGAGTATAAATGGGGTTCTAAAGTATTAATAGATTATACCAACAGTAAAGGAGAAAAATTACAAGGTACACTTACGCTTCCTGCAAATTATGATAAGGGGAAGAAGTATCCTATGGTTGTGTATTTTTACGAGAAAATGTCTGATAGACATCATCGTTATTATATGCCTACTTATGATGACCGTCCACATGGTTCTACGTATGCTAGTAATGGTTATTTATTCTTTCAACCCGATAATGTTTATGAGGTAGGAAAACCAGGCACAAGTTCTTTAGACTGCATAACATCTGCAACTCAGAAAGTAATTGATTTAGGCTATGCAGATCCTAAAAGAATTGGATTACAAGGACACAGTTGGAGTGGTTATCAATCTTCATTTATACTCACACAAACAGATATGTTTGCATGTGTCGTAACCGGTGCACCACCTACAGATCTTGAAAGTTTTTACAATAATATTTACGGCAACACAGGAACCAACCATACTGGTATTATGGAAATTGGACAAGTAAGAATGGGAAGGGGTGTTACACCATGGACACATCGTGAAATCTATCAGCGAGAAAACCCAATGTTTCATGCTCAAAACATTAAAGTACCATTTATGATATTGCATGGAACAGCTGATGGAGCCGTAGATTGGACGCAAGGACTTGAGTTTTACAACGCAGCAAGAAGGTTAGGCAAAGAAGTGATTTTCTTATCTTATCCTGGAGAACCACATCATTTAAGTAGAGAAGCCAATCAAAAAGATTTTCAAATTAGAATGAAACAATATTTTGACCATTATTTAATGGATAAAGAAATTCCTAAATGGATGGCAGATGGTATACCGCACCTTAAAAAGCTTTATGATAAAGCAGAGTAGTCTTGAATAAGAACTATGAAAGCTAATAGCAGATAAAAGCTTTACCTAAGCAAAGTTACCTAAGGCAGATCATTATGGTATAGATTGGTGTTTACGTATTTGAAAGAAGTGCATTAAAATAAAAAAGCCGCAAATTGCGGCTTTTTGTTTGTGACAGCTCTCGGAACTGAACCGAGGAGTTCATCCATAGTTAAGCTTGTTCTAAAAACATTACAATTATTAATTGGTTGCGTAACCTGTTGGATGTTGCAACATATTCGCCTTTTAAATTTGTAAAGTCTACTGTGTATTGAACTATTTTTAGCGATGTAAATCGTACAACTAGTGTTAAAATTAATTGTTTCATATTCATCTTTTCTTTTTTAAAAACTGTTAGTAAGAAATATGACAGAACAATCACTACAATACCTTGCAATTGTTTATAATCAAAGAACCTTAGCCAACCAATACTGTGATTTTTTGACTGCAAGTACTAAAAAATTTTACAAGAGTATTCACGTCGTTACTATTGTTTTAGACGTGTTATTGAATGCGCTGCATTTCTCGTGGATTGCCATCAGCGCTTATTTTTTGTAAGGCCATGGTCAACATCGAGTTTCTAATGGATCTTATAACTTGGCTTTAAGAAGATTTCAAACTGATAATTATCATTCTTTCTAAAACTTTTCCGTAATAATTTTATAGTGTTCATTTTTAAATTATTACATCATGAAAAATTCAATTATTAGGGTTTTATTGCTTTCAATGGTATTGATGAGCGGAGTACTTTTTTCACAGGAAAAATGGTCTGTAGAAGTACGGCCAGGTGTTAATTTTCCGATATCAGATTTTGGAGAAGCGAATATTAAAACAGGTTTTGGTTTTGAAGCTGCCATAGGCTATCGCTTTATGGAGCATTTAGGCGCTTATGTAGGTTGGGGTTACAATACCTTTAAACTCGAAGATTCTAATTTTGATTTTGATGAAACAGGATATACTTTTGGATTTCAATTTATTCATCCCTTAGGAACTTCTGATAAACTATCGTATCTAGTAAGAGCTGGTGGAATTTACAATCATATTGAAATTGAAAACAGTAATGGTGCTATTGTAGAAGATTCGGGTCATGGCCTGGGTTGGGAACTTGGCGCAGGAATTAATTACGAGTTAGGAAGTAACTGGTATTTTAGACCACAAATAGGCTATCGTGCACTCTCCAGAACTATTGAACTAGGCGAAATTACTTCCAATATTGATATTAATTACTTTGTATTTGGTGTGGGTATTGCAAAAACGTTTTAAAACTGAATCATGAAATTTGCTCTTTTTCTTACCCTAGTACTACATGGCCTTATACATTTAATGGGTTTTGTAAAAGCATTTGAATTTGCACCAATAAATCAATTAACTCAAAGCATTTCAAAACCAATTGGAATGCTTTGGTTGTTCACTTTTATTCTATTTGTTGTAGGAGCTATATCGTTTGTATGGAAAAAAGATTGGTGGTTTTTTGTGGCCATTATTGCTGTGCTTCTCTCACAAACCCTAATTGTGATGTTTTGGAAAGATGCCAAATTTGGCACTATTCTTAATAGTATTATTCTTTTGGTAAGTATTTCGGCTTTTGGTAGTTACAATTTTCATGCAATGGTTAAAAAAGAAATACATACAGTGCTAGTAAACAGTTCAAAGCATACAAAACTACGCTCTAAAAATGATCTTCATCAATTACCAAAAATTGTTCAAAAATGGTTAAAGAGTTCCGGAGTTGTCAAAAAACAAAAGGTGGTTTCTGTAAGATTAAAACAAACGGGAGAAATGCGCACCCAACCAGAAGGAAGTTGGATGCCTTTTGTAGCTACACAATATTACGATATTGAACAGCCAAGCTTTATTTGGTTTACCGAAGTAGAGGCATTTTCAAGCATAAAAATGGTTGGTCGTGATAAGTTGTACAAGGGTAAAGGTGCAATGCTTATAAAATTAGCATCTTTAATTCCAGTGGTAGATGAATCTGATCATGAACAAATTAATTCGGGTACCATGCTTCGGTTTTTAGGAGAGATTTGTTGGTTTCCTTCAGCCGCTTTAAATGAGTATATAACTTGGGAAAGTATTGATGCAACTTCGGCAAAAGCGACCTTCACGATGCATCAAAAGAGTGTTTCAGGAATTTTTAAATTTGCAATAAATGGAGATTTGGTTTCGTTTGAAGCGGATCGTTTTTATGGTGGAGGAAAGAATGCTAAACTTGAAAAATGGCTGATTGCTGTTGAAGATTATAAAGTTTTTGAGGGTATTAAAATCCCTTATAAATGCCATGTAACGTGGAAACTAAAGGATGGGGATTTTAACTGGTTACATCTTGAAATTGTTGACCTACAATATAATCTTCATGAAATTTATTAACGATTAAAAATTCAGCCTACAGTTAACATGCAATGAAAACATTCATAGTAAATAAAGCTATTGAAAATGACGTTCTATATGGTAAAACAGAATTATGAAACATTGGTTGAGAAGCAACTTAAAAAATTAGTAATACTCTTTAAAAATCATAAATCAATAAGTCTATGATTTGGTTGATGTTTAAGACATAGGTCATTAAACTAATAATTCATATTAAAAAAGCCTCCACTACTGGAAGCTTCTAAATTTTAGTTGGCAATAAGTCTAGTAATACATTATAAAACTACTAATTCTATTGTTCCTACATCTTGTGTTTGGCCCACCAATACTTTTATATCTTCTATTTCATAATTGACATATCCTTCAAGTGCTATCTCAATTTTATAATCAACCGGCATTAAACCCTCAAATATAAAATATCCTTGCTCATTCGTAGTTGTGGTCGCAAAAGGTTCTTCTCCTTCAACAGCATCAGATCTATACAATTCTACTAGAACATTATTCAAATTAACCGCTCCTTCCAAATCATCATTAGCCTTTTCTGCTGTGACAACTCCTTTAATACTTCCGGAATTTGCTTCTGATTCTACCCGTATTACAGGTTTTAGGATATACTTTTCTGAACCTGTTTTAACAATTGATTTTTGAACATCCCAATCTAAAACGAACGTATACGAAAATCCTCCTTCTAATTCGGTATTCATATTTAGCTTTAAGCCTGATTGCTGAGCACTAGGCGTAGTAAGTTCTAATGGTTCACTAGGCAATTCATCATCTCCCTCAACAACAACTGTATTTCCATCTCCGAGAATTAACCTAATTTGCTTTAAGGTACCTGCTGGAATAAGTTCATTGGACAGTACAAGGTTCACCCCACCAATAAGGTCGGTTAAATCTACAAATTGTGCTCCTTCAAAACTCTCAAAACTTTTCCATCCTTCTTCATCTTCTGAACTGTTATATTGAACATCAACAATATGAACATTTACCTCTAAATAATCACCTGGAGCATCAATTAATTTTAATTGAACCCTCGCTGTATTATCTGTTTGATCGCTATCGCTACAACTTTGAAAACTTAAAATTGTAACTATTAGTAGGGCAAAATAACTTGTTTTTTTTAAAATCATTTTTTTTCTGAATTTTTAATTAAAATTTGGGTATTAACTTGTTTATGTGATAAAAATACGAATAATTACATATGCATATCAAATGTTCAACAACTGACAAGTCAAAAACCCTACCAATTGTTTTTATTTTTTTTATCTAACCTAATTAATAGTTTTCTTAACTAGAAAATATGAGAAAGGGTAATACGTCAAGTAAATAAATTATAAGTATTCGGATTAGGAGTTTTTTTTATAGGTTCAAGAAACTCAAAAAAGGCTTTGGCTCCAATTGGCTTCTTGCACTTTTCGCTAGGCCTTAGCATTATTTTTACCGAAAGTAAAATAAAAGGTAGTACCAGTCCCCTCTTCGCTTTCTAACCAAATAGCGCCATTGTAGTAGGTGATGATTTTTTTGACAATAGATAGTCCAACACCCGAAGATACCCCTGTGCTATCTAGTTTAGTAAAAACCTTAAATATTCTTTCAAAATAGTCCGATTTAATTCCAATCCCGTTGTCCTTTACAAAAAACTCATAATAGCCTTCTTTTTCAATTGCTCCAATTTCAATGTGAGCTACTTCCTTGTCATTGTAGTGAATGGCATTTTGAATTAAATTCTGGAAAACTTGTCGAAACCTCCAAGCATTACCATATATCGTGGGTAGTGTTTTCTGGATGTTTATGGTCACGTGACTCGGCAATAAAATGGTTTGCACCACTTCGTTCAACAGGATATTAAAATCAATAAAGCGATCTTCTGATTCTAATTTATCTATGGTAGAATAATCTAAAATTCCCTTGATTAAAAAATCCATTTTTTCTACATTAAACAATACTTGATGTAAAGGTTTTAAGGCGTTTTCATCCAGTGCTTCCTTATGATCTTCCATAAACCAATGTACCAATGAATGGATATTGATCAGGGGTGCCTTTAAATCATGCGACACCACATGGGCATACTCATTTAACTCCTCATTTTGTTGGGATAAATTTTTAAGCAATTCTTCTTTTTTATTTTCTTGTGCCCTTATCTGTTCTTCATTTTCTTTTCTTTGAATTACATTCACCAGCATGTTGGCGAATACAAAAAGAATATCTTTTTCATTTTCTTCATACCTATTTATTTTGTGAACCGCATCAAAGCCAATAAACCCGATTAATTCTTTGTTTTTAATCTTGGGGATGGTAATTAAACTTTTAATGCCTTGTGGTTCTAAAATAGCACGAAGCCCTTGCTCACCATCTTCGGGTAAAAGACTCACATCTTCCACATAAAAGGCCTGCCCTTGCCTATGCGCATCGAGCCATGGGATAATAAAATCGGTAGGTATGTTTTGTAAGTTGGCTATTTCGGGTGCTATTCCTTTAGCGCACCATTCATAGGTGTTTGAGGTGGTATTGTCGTCAAAATTATAAGAAAAAATATAACTCCGGTCAGCACCCACAAATTCTCCAATTTGTTTTAAGGATTTTCTGATTAGGGCATCAATATCCGTTAAATCTGAATTGATATAAGTGGTAGAAATGCTTATCAATAAGTCTTGAAAGCGCAGCTGCCTTTCAATAATTCTATCTTTAACGAAACGTTGATCATCCGTGTTGGTATGGCGCTCTCCGTTTTTTATAGCTTCTTTGCTAACCTCTTGCTGTTCCTTTTTGATTGTCATGTTTAGGTTTTGAGATGAAAAAGTAGGCTATTTTTCATGCTGCGAAGATACTATTTACAGACTTAACCTACAAAATGTAAAATATAATCTGTATAATTTCGCCTTTACCCCTTAAATGTACTATATGGGGCATCGGTGTTGGTAGCTTCAAAAACCTGAAAATATGACTGATAGCTTAGCAAAAACGGTGCAAGCTCTCCTTCATTTCTATTTCAGTTCAAAGACCATACAATGCTGCCAAGGTAAATTGTCCATATTTTCTACAAGTCTAAAACCTGCTGTTTTGAATTCTTTTACCGCTTGTGCCTGGGTCATTTTATGAATAATTTTGATGGGAATGTTGGGGTCTTCGCCGCGGTATTCTATCAAGAAAATTTTACCTTTTGGTTTTAATGCTTTTTTTATAGCTAAAAGCATCTCTAGCGGATACTCAAATTCGTGATATACATCTACCATCAATACTTTATCAATACTGTTTTCAGCTAAGTTCACATCTTGCTCACTTCCTTTGACCAAGTAAACATTTGTACTTTGGTTACGCTCTTTTTGATAGCTCATTTCAGCCAACATTTCTTCTTGAATGTCAACACCATAAACGGCACCTTCGTGAATCACGGGTGCTATTTTAAAAACGTGATATCCAGATCCGGCGCCTATATCGGCAATAACATCGGTAGCTTGTAGGTCCAAGTTTTTTAATAGCTTAGAAACACTTTCTTCTTGCTCACGTTCTGGTCTATTGAGCCATTCCATGCCTTGAAAGCCCATAACATGGGCAATCTCCCTTCCTTGATACCACTTTCCAATACCGTTCGGGTCATTGCGTTTGTAGGTATATGTTGCATTTGAATCGGTAGTAGGAGTCTCTTTTTGTTGGCTCTTACAGCTTTGCAAGGGTAGCATCAGGGCACTACACATAAGCCCTAGAAAAGCTTGTTTTACCGAAATTATACGTCTGTATTTTTTATTCCTTAAATTCATTTCCATGTTCTTTATTTTCTATTCTAATAGCAAATTGTTTTGAGTACACCCCGTGCAGTACAAAAATACAAAAGCTTCGAGTTGCTTTTATTTTTGATGGCTTTTTAATTGATCGATTTTCAAAAATGCCATAAAGTCGATTTGTATTGAATATCTTAAACAAAAAAACAGCCTCGTAAAAATTTCTGAGGCTGTTTTTAAAACTTTAGAACTCGTTTTTTATTTTAGCGATTTCATATCGATAACAAATCTATATTTTACATCATTACTGGTGACGCGCTCGTATGCAGTATTGATATCTTGCATGTTGATCAGCTCAATATCACTCGTAATATTGTGTTCTCCACAAAAATCTAGCATCTCTTGAGTTTCCTTAATACCACCTATTAAAGAGCCAGCAATACGCTTACGACCCATAATAATGCTACCACCATGAAACGGCTTTAAAGGTTCTACTGCCCCTACTAAGACCATGGTTGCATCAATTTTAAGCAAACCTAAATAGGGATCCATTTCGTGACCTACGGGTATGGTATTTAATATAAAGTCGAAGCTTCCTTGATGCTTTTTCATGTCGTCTTGGTCTTTAGAGACTAAAACTTCATGGGCACCTAATCTTTTGGCATCTTTTCCTTTTTCAGGTGATGTCGTAATCATGACTACATGCGCGCCTAAGGCGTTGGCGAACTTTACGCCCATATGCCCTAATCCTCCAAGACCTATAACCCCTACTTTATCTCCTTTTTTTACCTTCCAATGCGTTAAGGGAGACCATGTAGTCACCCCAGCACATAACAAGGGCGCTGTAGCCGCTTCGTCTAAGTTTTCTGGTATGCGTAAAACAAATTTTTTATCGACCACTACAGCGGTTGAATAGCCCCCGTAGGTTTGCTTCCCATCCATATGTGGATTAGGGCTATTGTACGTAAACGTAGCTCCGTTTTCACAAAATTGTTCTAAATCTTGTGCACAAGAATTACAGGTTTGGCAAGAGTCTACCATACACCCTACACCCACTAAATCACCTACCTTATATTGGCTAACGTTGGCCCCCACTTCGGTGACACGACCAATAATTTCATGTCCTGGTACAACTGGATAGGTAGACCCTTTCCAATCGTTTCTTACCGTATGGATATCACTATGGCATACACCACAATAGGTGATATCAATTTTTACATCGGCTGCCCCTACTGCTCTTCTTTGAATGTCTAAGGGTTTTAAATCTTCTGTTGATGCCGTGGCACCATAGGCTTTTATCGTCGTCATACTTATGCGTTTTTTAAGGTTACTTTTAATACTATTTCTGTTTGCAAAACTTTAGATACAGGGCATACTTCTTTGGCTTTATGTGCTATTTGCTGAAATTGTTCTGCATCGATATTTGGCACATCTCCTTCTAAATCTAAATTGATTTTGGCAATAGTCCCGTCTTCAAAGCTAACGGTAGCTGCTACATTTAAGCTTGTTGCCGTAAAATTAGCTTCGTTTAATAAGAAGCTTAATTGCATGGCAAAACAACCTGCATGCGCTGCTCCAATCAATTCTTCAGGATTAGTTCCCTTTTCTCCATCCTCAAATCGGGTATGGAACGAATAAGCGGTATTATTAAGAACTTTACTTCCAGTGCTGAGCTTTCCTTTTCCATCTTTTCCACTGCCTTTCCATTCGGCATTTGCTTTTCTAGTAAATTTCATTTGTTTTATATTTTATTATTTATACTTCTTGTGCTACTGCCTTAGGATAATCGGTGTACCCCTTCGCTCCTGTGGTGTAGAAGGTTTCTTCATCCCATTCGGCTAAGGCTAAATTATTTTCAAAGCGCTCCACTAAATCCGGATTAGAAATATACAATTTACCATAGGCTACCAAATCCGCTAGACCTTCCTCGATGATTTTATTTCCTTTTTCTTGATCGAAAGCGGTATTGATCATTAGGGTGCCTTGGTATAAAGGTCGGAAATGTTTTGCAATTTCTGTTACGGCGTAAGGCACTTCTGAAACATCTGAAAAAGGTTCAGATAGGTGTACATACGCCAATGCGTAGTCGTTTAATTTTGAAATCAAGTATTCAAAAGTGGGAATGGTTTCCTCATCCATAGTCATCCCGAATAAGCCATGTAAGGATGGATTAAAACGTACGCCTATTTTTTCCTGAGGAATTACTTCTTTAACAGCCTCTAAAACTTCAAAAAAGAAACGCGTTTTGTTTTCCATACTGCCTCCGTATTCATCAGTTCTTTTATTGGAAGATCCATTAAAAAACTGATGAAATAAATAACCGTTTGAAGAGTGTATTTCTACGCCATCAAAACCCGCTTTTACGGCATTCGCAGCTGCATTCTGAAAATCTTTGACCGTGGTTTTAATTTCCTCAAGGGTCATTTCTTTCGCGGTAACGGTATCTTTAAAACCTTCTGGGGTGAACGATTTGGCATTCGGATTTAAGGCCGAAGCAGATAAAGGCAATTCCCCATTATGAAAATCAGGATGCGACATCCGGCCTACGTGCCATAATTGAATAAAGATTTTTCCACCTTTATCGTGTACGCGCTTTGTTACTTTTTTCCATCCTTCTACTTGGGCCTCGGTATGGATGCCAGGTGTATGGATATAGCCTACGGCCTTTTCAGATACTTGAGAACCTTCTGTAATAATTAAACCGGCTGATGCTCGCTGCTCATAATACAAGCCGTGTAAGTCATCTGTGGGCACATTGCCCTTGTTCGCGGCTCTACTTCTCGTCATGGGTGCCATAACGATTCTGTTTTTTAAACCAATGCTTTTCGTATACGGTGTTAGTAAATTTTGTTTGCTCATGTTTATTGTAATTTTTTGGTTAATAATTCCGCGACTTTTTCAGAGGACGCCGGGTTTTGACCTGTAATTAATAATCCATCTTCCACAGCATAAGGCTGCCAGTCTCCTATTTTAGAGTAGATACCACCATTGTTTTTTAACATATCTTCCAATAGAAATGGAACCACCTTGGTTAATTGTACCGCTTCTTCTTCTTCGTTGGTAAATCCGGTTACTTTTTTTCCTTTGACTAAAGGTTCATTAGAACTATTCTTTACATTTTTTAAAACTGCTGGTGCGTGACATACAAAGGCAACAGGTTTTTGGTTGTTGTAAAAGTCCTCTATCAATGTAATAGAGTTTTTATCTTCTACTAAATCCCACAAAACACCATGACCACCTGGATAAAAAACAGCATCATAATCTTCTTGTTTTATCGTTGCTAATGGGTGTGTGTTGGCTAGTTGGTTTTGTGTGGCCTTGTCCTTATCGAACCTATGCGTTGCCGGTGTAGCGGCATCGTCTGAAGCACTGTTCGGATCTATGGGCGGGTGGCCTCCTTTGGGTGATGCCAAGCTAACTTTATGTCCTGCATCTGTTAAGGTATAGTAAGGTGCTGCAAATTCTTCAATCCAGAATCCAGTTTTATTTCCTGTGCTCCCTAAGGAGTCATTGCTTGTCAATACAAATAGTATATTTTTCATGTCGTACTTTTAATTTTTTGAATGAATTCAAAGTTATGACACTAAAACATCAATTTAATTGACCTAGATCAATTAAGATAGCTTTAACTTTTTAGTTTTTTTCGCACTCTACTTAGGTTTTCAGGCGTTACTCCTAAGTAATTGGCAATATCATAGTTGGGCACTCGGTCTTCTATAAAAGGATACGCATTACAAAATTCAATGTACCGTTCTTGTGTGTTTTTTTCTTGGGAAGATAAAATTCGTTTGCGTTGAGAAACAAAAGCTTTGGTCACTAGGATCCTAAAATAACGCTCAAAAATTGGGGCCTCTGTATAAATTTTTTGAAGTTGATCGTAATTAAGGGACAATAATTCTGCATCTTCAATGGCTTCGATGTACAAATTTGAAGCTATTTCATTGTAAAAGGCATCAAAATCACCAATCCACCAATTTTCAATGGCAAATTGAATAATATGACGACCTCCTTTAACATCGATATAATACGCTTTTAAGCAGCCTTTTACCACAAAATATTCATGCTTTACATGGGTACCTGGTTTTAATAAAAAATTTCCTTTGGAGACAGAAACTTCTGTAAGCACCTCCTGAAATAATTGTAAATCCTTGGCTGAAGGCTGAATAAGGCTTTCAATATGTTTTATAATGGACTGATGCATAGTACAAAGATGCTATTTTGTTTGGCTTTTCACAATAGCACCCAGCCAATTTTAGTGCTTATTTAAAGTTTGAGTATCGTGAACTAAGGGGTTAAGAACAAGATCCCACAAGATATTCTCCTGAAATCTCAATCCATAGGAATTAGTTCGAATGTTTCACGACGAATCCTTATCTTTACCCCTTACTTTTTGGATTAAAACTAGTGCAACAAATAAAAGCCTACTTAGAAAAAATTGCCACCATCTCTGCATCCGATTGGGACTTTTTTATGTCTAAATTAGAACGACGGGTAATTCCTAAAAAATCGATTTTTCTGCACCTGAATGAGATTGAAAATCACATCTCTTTTATAGAATCGGGTGTGGTTCGTTTGTTTATTCCCAAAGAAAATCCGGATAAAGAAATTACTTTTGGTTTTAGTTTTAAAGATCAGTTTATCAGTGCCTATGACTCATTTTTAACACAATCTCCTTCAGCCTATCAATTGCAAGCCCTTACCGAAACTACGATTTTAAGCATTACGTATTCTGATTTGCAGCTCGTCTATAAAACCACCCAACTAGGAAATTTAGTGGGTCGCTTAACCGCTGAGCGCCTTTTTTTAATCAAATCAAAAAGGGAACAAAATTTATTGAACCTAACCGCAGAACAACGCTATGTAAATTTGTTTAAAGAGCGTCCAGAACTGTTAAAAGTAATCCCTCTAAAATATATCAGTTCTTATATAGGTGTCACTTCGCAAGCCTTAAGCAGAATTCGAAAGCGGGTTTGAAAAGCTGTTGAAAGTCGAAGGTCTATTAGTTTACAAATTAGAGCCAAGACCTAGGAGGCAGAAGCCAAGAGCCAAGAGGCAAGAGGCAAGAATCAAGACTGAATACTTTATATTTATACCACTAAATACGCTAAAAAATTCAGTCTAGCCTTTTGGTTTTTAAAGCGTAGCGGTCTTGAATCTTTCTTAATTAATTGATTTAGGTTCATTGTTTCACTCTGAACATCAAATTATCTTTGCAAAAAAAAAGCTATGTTGATTGTTCTATTTGTTGCCGTACTCTGGTATGGAGGTTTGTTTTTTCAATCCTTTTTTTTACACAGGTATGCGGCGCATCAGGTATTCACCATGTCTAAAACCATGGAACGGATGACCTTTGTTTTAACTTGGATTTTTCAAGGACCCAGTTATTTAAGTGCCTATGGCTACGGCATTATGCATCGCATGCATCACGCGTATACCGATACCGAAAAAGACCCACATTCTCCCTCTCACGATGACAACTTATTTGCGATGATGTGGAAAACAAAAACCGTATATCAAGATATTAATACCCAACGTTTAGCCATAGACCAACGCTTTACTAAAAACGTACCCCAATGGAAAGGCTTTGATGTTTTTGCAAGCTCTAGGTTTTCTAGACTGTTATGGATATTAGCGTATATCTTATTCTTTGTTTTCTTTGCAACGGCTTGGTGGCACTGGTTATTATTACCGGTGACCTTTTTAATGGCACCCATTCATGGAGTTATCATTAATTGGTTTGGACACATTTATGGTTATGTCAATTACACGATGAAAAACACAAGCAAAAACCTCTTTCGTTTTGATTTTTTAATGATGGGCGAAGGCTATCACAACAACCATCATAGGCATGCTAACCGAGCCAATTTTGGCGTAAAATGGTATGAGATTGATATCACCTATTTAATTATTAGAGTATTAGATGGCTTGGGCCTTATTCGATTAAAGCCTGTTAAAGTTAAAAATCAGTAGGTTTCCGCTAAATGTCCCTAGCCTTCCCTCCGCAAAACCTCTAAAGGCGAACTGCGTAAAACCGTTTGGATGTTGCTAAGCCCTATGACTAAAACTAATGCTGTAATGCCTGGTAAAAACACTAAAAACGGAATCGAAGAAGGCATAAAGGGCTCTTTAAAAACAAATAATGCCAAACAAAGGCTACTCACTAAGGCTAATAAAATACCCACTAAACTCCCTAAAAGTCCTAAAAAAACATATTCTAAGGCCGATATTTTTAAAATTTGAGTGTTTTTAGCCCCAAGTGTTCGCAGGAGCACACTTTCTTTAATGCGTTGGTATTTACTGGTACGAACCGAACCGATTAACACAATAATCCCCGTAAGAATACTAAAAAAGGCCATAAAATTAATAATCCAAGAAACTTTATCTAAAATATCTTCCACGATGGTAAATACTTGCCGCAAATCAAGTACAGAAACGTTTGGAAACTGTGCCACCAAATCGCGTTGCAAATTCGCAGATCCTACTTCGTCAGGTACTGCCGTAGTGATGACCCTAAACTGTGGTGCTTGCTCTAAAACACCTTTGGGAAAAACTATGGTGAAATTAGGTTGTAATTGCGTCCAATCTACACTTCGGATACTACCGATAGTTGTTTCAAGCAATACTCCTTGAACATTGAAAACGAGTGCATCACCCACCCCTAATTTCGCGTCACGCGCGATATTATCTGAAATAGAAATCACCACAGGAGCTCCTTTGGGCAACTCGGATGTCCACTCCCCTTCTAAAACCTCTTCAGAATCTGCTAGTGTATCGCGATAGGTGGTTCTAAATTCATGTCTTAAAATCCACCCCCCCATTTCTCGAACAGAATCTTGCCGGATATCATTCACCAATCGACCTTTTATTTTGTGCACCCGCATGGTAACAATGGGAATACTACTTAAAACCGGTAGATCGTCATCTGTGAGTCGCTTTTCGATGGCATCGCGCTGATCTGTTTGCACGTCTAGAATAATCATATTGGCATTTTCTGCCGTTTGACCTATTTCGGTTTTAGCCAATAAAATATCCTTGGTAAAGTAGAGCGTACTAATTAAAAATGTGCCTAAACCAATCGTTACCACGAGCACTACAGTCTGGTTATTAGGTCGAAATAAGTTTAACAAACTTTGGCGTGTTGTGTACCCAAAACGTTTGGGAAAATGGCGTTTAATCAACTTCATAAACCCTGTGGCAATAAAGGCTAGGGTTGCAAATGTCACCAGCGTACCCGCCACAAAACTCAAGGCGTAAAGCGCGTCTTTTAACAACCAAAACGAAAACAGAAACAGGAAAAGTAAAATGAGGCCCAATACCATAAATCGCACTTTAGTTGGGCCTTGTGATGCTTCTTCATCTACTCGGAGTACTTCTAATGGGGAAACATACCAAGTTCGCAATAAAGGCAACAAAGCAAATAAAACAGACATAAATAATCCTAGAAAAACTCCTATCAAAATGGGTTGTATTGAAATACTTATTTCTACCGTAAAAGGTAAAAATTCTTGTAAAATGTAAGGAAAAAGCTCTTGAAGTGCCACACCTATGAGTGAACCTATTAAACCACCAACGATACCTATGCCTGCAATTTGTAGTAAGAAAATTAAAAAACTCTGCTTTCGAGAGACACCCATACATTTTAAAACGGCGATAGATTGTAATTTTTCTTTGATGTAAATGTGCACAGAACTAGCAATACCAATGCAGCCTAGTAATAAGGCTATAAAAGCTGCTAAATTTAAAAATTTACCTACATTATCATAACGTCTGCCCAAGCGCTGACTTGTACTTGTATGTGTATCTAAATCGGCATTTTCCGCATCTAAAAGTGGCCCTATTTTAGCTGCAAATTGGTTTAAATTGAGTGAATCGGAGGCCTTATAAAAAAATTGGAATTCCTTTCGACTTCCAAATTGTAAGAGTTCTGTAGCTTCAATAAGACCATTGGGAATAATCACCGTAGGTGCTACAGAAGTAGAAATTGCAGTACTTCCCGGAATGGCTTTTAGAGCACCTGCAATGGGCAAGGTAAGTTCACCTACCTTGATCGAATCACCTGCTTTAATGTTAAACTGTAGCATCAAGGTAGCATCAACTAATGCTCCACCTAACTCCTGATAAGCTACTGATGCTGAACTAGGTTCGGTATCAATAGTTCCATAAAAAGGAAAAGCTCCTTGCAGCCCTCGAACCTTGACCAATTTAGTGCCTCCATTTTTAGGGAAGGCAATCATAGACACAAAATTTACTTCTTGAGCGTCAGGTTTTAAAGAGTCGATAATTGCTTGTGCTCTCGGGGTGGGCTCTTGGCGACTGTCTATAATATAGTCTGCCCCCATCAAAGCTTTCGACTGTCGCTGAATGTTATCTTTTAAATTAGTACTAAACAATTGAATGGAAACGACTGCAGCTATTCCTAAAATAATTGAAGCCATAAACAATAAAAGTCGTACCCTACTCGCCTTGGCATCGCGCCAAGCCATTTTAAAAAGCCATTTGGTATGTTGATTCATAAGTGTGGTCGCTATGCTTACAGTACTCCTGTAGTTTGATTGGTTAAAATTTGGCCGCCTTTGAGTCGCAATATTTGCTGGGTTCTATTGGCTAAATCTAAATCGTGAGAGATAATTACTAAGGTAGTGCCTGCTTCTTTATTTAAATCAAACAATAATTGGATGACTTTTTCGCCTGTTTCTTCGTCTAAGTTTCCCGTTGGTTCATCCGCAAACAAAATAGAAGGGCTGTTGGAAAAGGCCCTAGCTAGTGCCACACGTTGTTGCTCTCCTCCTGAAAGTTGCGATGGATAATGGTTAAAACGCTTGGCTAAGCCCACTTTATCTAATAATGCCATACTTTTTTCTCTTGCATCTTTTGCGCCTTGCAATTCTAAAGGAACACTCACATTTTCTAAGGCTGTAAGGGTAGGCAGCAATTGAAAATTTTGAAAAATAAATCCCACTTCCTTATTTCGTAATTGCGCGCGTTGGTCTTCATTTAGGGTGCTTAAGTCTTGACCACACAGTTCAACGCTACCCGCATTAGGTGCATCCAAACCAGCACAGAGGCCTAGTAAAGTTGTTTTTCCACTTCCAGACGGACCAATAATGGAGAATGTTTGTCCTTTTTCTACTTCAAAGCTAATGTTTTGTAATACTGTTAATTCTTTTTGACCACTGGTATAGGTCTTTTCTAAACCAGTAATCTTTAATATCTTTGGCATATAATTTTTAATTAAAATGACACCTTATGTCAAAGGCTGAAAATAATCAATTGAAGGCAAATTTACCAACTTCACTGCACCCGATATTCTTAAAGTTTTGTTATTTTACGATGGCACTATTCCTGTTGTCTTGTGGAAATGATAAAAAAGAACAAAATTCTTCTGATGCCGATACCAAAGAAACAAGCGCAGCTACAACGAGTACCAAAACGATCCTTTGTTTTGGCGATAGCATTACCGCTGGCTACGGACTTGACGATACGGATGATGCATTTCCCGGACTATTACAAGAAAGAATTGATTCTTTAAATTTAGCATACACGGTGATCAATTCAGGCCTCAGTGGCGAAACTACCGCTGGCGGAAGAAGTAGAATTGATTGGGTTTTGAATCAAAACATCGATATTTTCTTGTTAGAATTGGGAGCGAATGATGGACTTCGAGGTGTACCGCTTTCAGAAACTCGTGCCAACTTACAAGCCATAATTGATGTGGTGCAAGAAAAGAGTCCTTCAACAACTATAATTTTAGCAGGAATGCAATTGCCACCGAATATGGGTCAAGACTATACGACAGAATTTAAGCAACTTTTTGCCGAACTCGCTAAAAATAATGATATCGCTTTTATCCCTTTTATTTTAGAAAACGTCGGAGGCATTGCAGATCTTAATCAAAGTGATGGCATTCACCCTACCGAAGAAGGCCATAAAATAGTAGCTACTACTGTATGGAAGGTTTTAGAGCCGATGTTGTAATTTGATATTGATCTAGCATGTCAGTTCAAGTGATTTTTGAGAAGTGAAACGAAATAAAATTGTATCGAGAACTCTCGTTATAAGAAAGCATCTTGATATAAATTATTTTTCCGCTATCGTCTCAAAACAATTCACGTAAACTGACATCAAGCCTTAATTTTTTTTGTTTGCCCACTAGTAACATCCAAGTAGCGCTGAGCTCGTCGAAGCGCGTTCAACCATTTGAGAAGGTCTTCGACAGGCTCAGTAGGACACTTTAGTCTTCCTTTATCATTGTACAACCCAATAATACTTTTCTAAACTTTTGACTTTTGACTTACCAATCAATAGGAAAATAGTCTTTTAAAAACTTTCCTGACCAGTGTTTCCCAGTGTTGATACCATCAAATAAAGGATCTAGTACCCGTGCAGCGCCATCGACAATGTCTAATGGCGGTTGAAAATCTTGTTCTTCTTGTTTCTTTTTTGCTAAGGCGGCAGGATCTTCATCGGTAACCCAACCCGTATCAACGGCATTCATAAAAATACCTTGTTTTGCTAAATCACCAGCTGCAGTATGGGTCAGCATATTTAAAGCTGCTTTTGCCATATTGGTATGTGGGTGGCGCGATTCTTTAAAAGCACGGTGAAACTTGCCTTCCATAGCGGTGACATTAATGATATGTTTTTGTCCGGTATGCGTTTTTTTCATCACTTCTGCCAATCGGTTACACAATACAAAAGGGGCAACAGCATTTACCAATTGCACTTCAATCATTTCTGTAGTTTCTATTTCGCCGAGTTTTAGGCGCCAACTATTGGTGTTACGTAAATCTACCTGTTGCAAATCAGCATCTAATTCTCCTTCTGGAAATACTTCTTTTGCTACCAATGCCTTATCAAAACTGTAGGGAATTTGAGATAGTTTGGCAGAAGCTCGTAATCCGATACCGGGCTCAGGACCATGCCAAGTGACGGGCATATTCTGGCTGGGCGATGCTGATGCGGTTAGCTGTGCTAATTCTTGCAAACAACTAGAATGGTCTTGTAATAATTCTTGTGCAAATTTAGGAAGTGAGGCGATAGGCCGCTCTTCATTGGCCATTAAATGATGATAAAAACCCGCTGGTCGGCGTACGGTTTGGGCTGCGTTATTAATCAAAATATCTAAATGATTGTACTGCTGCGCTATAAAATTACAGAAGATTTCTACACTTGGAATATGACGCAAGTCTAAGCCATGAATTTTTAAACGATGCCCCCATTCCATAAAATCAGCCTCTTTAGAGAAACGCAAGGCAGAGTCCACAGGAAAACGTGTGGTCGCAATAACCGTGGCTCCTCCTCGTAAAAGCATTAAGGTAATATGGTAGCCAATTTTTAAACGAGAACCCGTAATAACGGCTGTTTGACCCTTTACATTGGCAGACTGAAAGCGTTTGGCATAGTTAAAATCACCGCATTCAGAACACATGGTATCATAAAAATGATGCAATTTGGTAAATGCTGTTTTGCAAACATAACAATTACGAGCTATGGCTAATTCTTGTTGCTCCTTATGCGCCAAATCTGCCGCTTGTAGTAGTTTTGGAGCAGTAAAAATATGTGCTTCTCGAGCATTGCGGATACCGGTTTCCTTGCGAGCTACCCGATCTCTTTTATCTTGTTTGCGTTTTTTAGCTTTTTGTGCATCTTTTTTACGTCGTGAAAATTCGTCTCGGTTAGGCCTAGAAAACTGCCCTGTTACTTTGAGCAATGCTGTTCTTTGTGCTAAAGGAATATCAAAAATCTGATCGGTATGCGCTACTAACTGCCCTAAGATGGCTATGCATTTCTCAATCTCCTCAGATGTTATTGCTGGTTTCTCGTTATTCAATGCTGCAGTGTTAAATTATTTTTTGTGATGTATACCTTGGCTTATGGCTGCCGTGTTTTTTAACCTAGGTAAAAATCATTTAGTAAGATTTCTTCCATCGTTATATACAAACCTAGATGTATTATTAAGCCTGACCAAGTGCGTTTTACTAATTTGTAAGGTCTTCGACAAGCTCAGACAGCCATTTTGCTGTTCAATTGTCTACAAAATTAAATGATTTTTTATTTTTCACCTTCTAAAACAGTAATGCGTACTTTTTTATTCTTCAGTTTGGTATTGCTTAATTTCCGTACGAGTGTATCAGCCAAAAGCTTTGGAACTGCCACAAAAGCGCAATCATGCTTTAATTCAATTATCCCTAATTGCTCTTTAGCAAGACCACCTTGTTTTAAAAATAAACCGGCAATATCCCCTTTAGAAATTTTATCTTTTCTGCCTCCAGAAATAAATAAGGTTTCCCAATATACAGGTTTTTGGATGGGTTGTTTCGAAATATCAGCAATAGCTGTTTCTGCTATAAACTCCGGCAGAGCCTGATCTTTCCATTTTAATACATAGGCCGTACCTTCTGCTTTAACACGTGCAGTTCGTCCATTTCTATGTATAAATTCTTCTTTGTGAATCGGCAATTCATAGTGGATAATAAATTCCATTTCGGGTACGTCAATCCCTCTAGCAGCCAAATCAGTAGCCACCAGTAAAGGATAGGTACCGTTTCTAAATTTTAATAAAGATCGTTCACGCTCTTTTTGCTCCATACCTCCATTAAAATTTCCATGTGGAATGCTGTGTTTCGTTAAAAAATCGCTTACCGTCTGAATACTATCTTTTAAATTGCAGAATAGTATCCCTTGTTGATTTCCTAAATGACCTAGTAAAGCTAATAAGGTTGTTAGTTTATTTTTATCTGGAGAAATAAGAGTTTTAATCGTTAAGCTAGACGCTTTGCTGTCTAAATAATTAAGAATATTTGGCTTGGTCAACCTCACAAATTCAGGAATGCTAACCCCTTGTGTAGCAGATGTTAAAATACGTTTATCTAAAGCATTTAAATCTTTTAATATTTCACGCATCTCATCTTCAAAGCCAACTTCTAAAGATTTATCAAATTCATCTAAAATAAGCGTTTTAATATCGTCTTTAGTGAAACGTTCGTTGGTGAAATGATCATTTATACGCCCGGGAGTACCGATTAAAATAGCGGGTGCGTGTTTTAATTCCATTTTATCTTTAGACATTGCCCGACCACCATATACCGCATTTACTTTGTAACCAGAACCCATGTTTCTTAGTACTTGTTCAATTTGTATGGCCAACTCACGAGAGGGCACTAAAATTAAAGCTTGAATGTTTTCACAATTCGGATCTAAACTTTCAATTAAAGGCAAGGCAAAAGCAAGTGTTTTCCCTGTTCCTGTCGGAGAAAGAATTATCGTATTCGAAGTTTTCGGAATACTAGCCAAAGCCTCCAATTGCATCGGGTTTAAGCTCTGTATTTGTAGTTTGTTTAAAATTTCGGCTCGTGATTTTTGGGGTGCTGCCATACCTATTTCTTTTTCTTTAGGGCTACGGATGCTTCTTTTGGTAGCACACTGCTGTGATGTTCTAAATAATTTGCTAAAACCTTTTCGATTAACTCTTCTTTCGTTAAATGATGAAAAATTGTTTTAATCTTATTTTTAAAATCGTCAGAAACCTCCCGATTGGGTTTCGTTTTAAATATTCTGGTGGCCCACAGCAAGGTGTTCGTTTCTTCAATACGTGCAGCAGATGCCTTTTTTATTTTTTGAAAACTAATTCCTAATTCTTTTTCAAAAACCGGAATATCGGCTTCTTCTTCGTGCTGAATAATGGTTAAGGAAAGTCCGTTTGCTCCTGCCCTAGCCGTTCTACCACTTCTATGCACGTATAAATCATAAGTCTCAGGTAAATGATAATTTATGATAAATCCGATATTTTTTACATCAATCCCTCGAGATGCCAAATCGGTGGCTACTAACAGCTTTAAATGCCCGTCTCGAAATTGTCCCATCACTCGATCTCGGATGGCTTGCGTTAAACTACCATGTAGCGCTCCGGAAGAAAATTTATTGATGGCTAAATTTTTGGCTAATTTATTTACGGCTGCTTTTGTTTTGCAAAAAATAATACCTTGTTCGCCTTCTCTTGAGCTTAAAAAATGGAGTAAAACGTCTAATTTTTCAATAGGGTCTACCACAATATAGTGATGATCGATGCCTTGGTGACCAATAGTTTCCATATCGGCTTCTAAATGCATCACATTTTTATTCAGGTAGTTTTGTACTAATTGTTTAATAGCGCCTGGCATGGTTGCCGTAAACAAAAGAGTTCTACGCGATTCGGGTAATTCAGCTACAATTGGGTCTAAATCTTGCTTTAAAGCCGTGACCATTTCATCTGCTTCATCCAATACCAAATACGCCACATTTTTAAGGTTAATGGCTTTTTTTTGAATCAAATCGACCAAGCGACCGGGTGTCGCCACAACTACATGGGTAGTGCCTTTGAGTTGTTCTATTTGTGGTTTTATGGGTGTTCCTCCACAAATAGCAGTAATTTTTATGGCTGAACTATGTTTTGAAAAAGAAACTAAATTGGCATAGATCTGTTGGCCTAATTCTCTCGTTGGTGCCAAGATTACAGCCTGTATTTGAGAGCTATCCGTAGCTATTAATTGTAATAAGGGTAATCCGAAAGCAGCCGTTTTGCCTGTTCCTGTTTTAGCTAAGGCTACAATATCTTTTTTAGCGTTAAGGACTAGTGGTATTGTTTTAACTTGAATATCTGTTGGAATCGATATAGCTAAATCTGTTAAACTTTTTTGAAACGCTTCGCTAACTCCTAACTTTGAAAACTTTTTAGACATAAAATAATTTTCGACAAAGATAGTTAGACTTTTATAGGGAATAGCAGGTATTTTATTTGTTATTGCTTGGAAACAATAAGTTGCTATAGAACCTTCTTCAGTAACAAGTAGTTTTAATGCTCTACTGAATCCCCAGAAGATGAACTCTCAATAGTTTTTATCAAAGCCAAGGCAGCCGTTTCCCCAGCAATCATGGCTGCATTTAAAGAGCCATTTAAGAGATAGTCACCCGCTAAAAATATATGATCTGTGAGTTTTATATCTTCTTCTGCCAGGCTATTTTTTAAACCCTTTAAGGTAGGAAGTGCCTTGGGAATGGTATAGTGTTTTACAAAAGTTAGTGCTGTAATTCCACAATACCTTTCCAAATCTTGCTGTACTTTTTCAATTAGTGCTGCTTGGCTAAGTTGATGGTCTTTTACCACGGTTACGGAAAGCAGCTCGTCTGTTGCCCTTGTTCCTGTTTCAAGACTGCTGTGATAAAAAATATTATTGATTAAAGCCAACTCATCCGCAACTAAACCAATGAGTGGTTTTTTAATGATTCTTTTTTTTGCCGTAAAATATAAGGCATCACAATGCTTCCAGCGTACTTTATGTTCAAGAGGTTTGGGCGTTTTAAAAAGAGGTTCGGTGGCAATTATCGCATAATCAAATTCTTTTTCAGTTCCATCAGATAAATTTATTTTGGTATCTGTTAGACTGGTAATTGTTGAATGATATGATATTTTAGACGTGGTCAACGAGGCTAACAATTGTGCAGGAATAGCTGAGATTCCGTTTTTTGGAAGCGTGGCAAACCCCTCGCCGAACATTTTAAATACAAATTGAAACATGCTGCTGGAAGTAGCCAAATCAGGTTCTAAAAAAATTCCACTAAAAAATGGCTTAAAAAAACCGGAAATCATATCAGAACTAAATCCTTGTTGTTCTAAAAAAGCCAAAGTGCTCATTTCATCTTCCGCAAAAATCTGATCCAATGTTTTGGTTTTTAGGGATAAACTTAAACGTACTATGATCAGTTTATCTTTTAAATTTCCAATGGAAGAACTTAAGGTGGGTAACAAGAGTGAAAAATCTCGGAGTGGGTCTCCTAAAATCTGTTGCTTTCCATTTCGAAAAATGACCGCTCCAGGCAAGAACTTTTGCAAGGCTAGTTTCTCTAAGTCCAAATACTTTTGAACCATGGGGTACGCCTCTAAAAGTACCTGAAACCCATGATCTAACTGGTAGCCTTCGATAAGATCGGTTTTTACGCGCCCTCCTGCGGAATCTGTTTTTTCATAGATCGTAGCGCAATACCCATTGGCTTCTAATACTTTTGCAGCCATTAAGCCACTAATTCCTGCCCCTATGATGCTAATTTTTACATTGCTTTTTTCCATGCTCTAAAAATAATAAATAATCAATCCCTTGCGCTTCAATAAGAGCAGGATATTTTACGCTTTTAAAATGTTTTAGCATTAATTCAAGTATCTTTAACACCGCTATGAGCTTTTACACTTTTTTAATTTTTTTCTCGGCTATATCTTTTGCATTTTTCGGCATGGGCTGCTTTATAGCGCCTCGCATGAAAACGGAGTTTTTGCGCTACGGGCTATCAAAACAACGAAAAATTGTAGGGGTATTACAACTTTTAGGAGCTATGGCTTTGGTGATTGGCTACTACTTTAGCCCTATACTCATCGTGGTCTCCGCGAGTTGCCTTACTTTACTAATGCTGCTTGGATTTGGAGTGCGTTTAAAAATTAAAGATTCTATAGTACAATCTACACCCGCTTTGTTCTACGCCTTTCTCAATGCTTACATTGTCTACGAGCAATGGGTTATTTTGTAAAAATTAGGATGTCCTTGATGTTGGCTATAGGTAAGAAATGACCAAACACATACTAAAAAATAAAAAGGCCGGAAAAGATTTTTTCAAAGGATCTTTAACTTTAAGATGCATGACAATCGACCCTAAAAGTAAGGCAGCCAAACCTAAGGCCGCTATTTGTTGTAATTCTGGATACCAAATTGAAGCTAAAAGACCTATGGCTAATGCCACCTTTAAGGTACCTACAACATAGCACATCCAGATCGGAAGGCCGTATACTTTGAACTCTTCTATTATAGTTTTGGCATTACCTCCACGCCATTGGGTAGGTTTGTTGTATTGCAAGAGCCAAACATTAAGGATGCTAAAGGCAACGATGCATTGTAATGCTATTGTGATGTATTGCATAATCGGTTATTTTTAAGGTTATATATTGAATTAATTTTTAACTATATTTTACAAAAAAGCCATCACAAAAAAATTGTAATGGCTTTTTATTTACTTTAAAAAAGTTTATTCTGGCATCACTACAGTATCAATAGCGTGGATTACGCCATTTGAAGCAGCAACGTCGGCCATAATAACTTTAGCCATTCCGCCTTTTGCGTCAGTTAACATTACGCTTCCATCCTTTAAAGATAGTGAAATGTCATTACCTTGTACAGTAGTCACAGTAAATTTCCCGTTATTACTATTAATAGCCTCAATAACCGCTGAAGCACTAAAGTTACCTGAAACTACGTGGTATGTTAATATTCCTGTTAAGGTGCCTTTATTTTCTGGCTTCAACAAAGTTTCAACAGTACCTGCTGGTAAATTTCCAAAGGCATCATTGGTTGGAGCAAATACCGTAAAAGGACCTGCACTACTTAAAGTTTCTACTAATTCAGCAGCCTTAACCGCAGCAACTAAAGTTGAAAAGTTTTCGTTTCCAACAGCTACTCCAACAATATTAGGAGTTTGATCTACAACCGTTGCCATTTCTACTTCTGCAATTTCTTCAGATACTTCTTCTTTAACTTCTTTTTTTGTTTCTCCGCAAGACATAAATAAGGTTCCTGCTAAGGCCAAAATACTTAATGTTTTAATTGTTTTCATAATTCGTTTTTAGATTTTAGTTCTTTAATACAGGGCTAAGATACTATTATTATTTTATTGTTTAATCAATTTAACAAAACATTAAACAAAATAATGTATTTACGTCAATTCTAACCGCAATAGCGCTAAAAAGGAAACCTTATATTAGGGAGAAGGATTAAATTCGTATGGTTTCACTGCATGTTTCGGCATTACGAAACTTTATGAAGCTATTTATTTAACTCATCAACATGAATCATATAGGTTGCAATGGCACCTAGTTCTTCATCTGAAATATTCTTTAAAAAACCTTTGATGTTTGCTTGCATCATGGCTCTTTGCGCAGCCGAGGCTTCGACGATAGGGTCGGCCTCTCCTTTTAAAAATGCAACAATACTTCCGTTTTCCTTTTTATATACCTTCATTATTTCTTTGACAGAAGGCCCGATAGTGCTTTTGTGTACATCATGGCAGGTAATGCAGGTTTTTTCGGAAAAAAGTCTATTTCCTAAAAATATTTGTGAGTCTAAACTTAAGGCACCACGTACCAGCGTAGGTTCTGCTTCTTTAGTTTCCGTTTTTTGATCGGTATTACAACTTTGTAAAGCAAAACATAGTAGAAAAAGAGCTAAGAAGCGCATACAACTCATAGTATAAAGATATAGCTAATTAAAGATACTCAAATTTAATAGGCTATTCTGTATCTCTTGATTAATTTTAAGAACCTTTTGTAGCTCTAAAGGACCGATTTTTCTACTCTAAATAAATCTTTTCTATTTCTAACACAAAATTTTCTTTGGTCTTATTTCCTATTAAAATAGCGATTTCTTCTAGTAGTTTGCCATTAAAATTAGGTCTGTTTAACCTATTTCCTCTAAAACTGGGGAAAAAGTTTGTCAAGGCAATTTTTATAGTTTGCCAATCTCCCGAAGTTTCAAAAGTTGAAATGTAAGAGTAGCGATGCGCTGTATCATCCTTGATTCTAAATTGATAATTTTTACCATCACCTTTTATTTTTAACACCATAAAGCTATAAGCAGAGGCGTCAATAGTATCAAAATTATAGCGAACGGATGAAAAACCACCATTATTTTCTGTTCGCACCGTACCGTAATATTCAAGGTTACCAGCATCATTTATTTTTGTGTTACCGCTTGACAAGCCTCCCATAACACCATCGTCAACTACAAACCAATTGTTATTCCTAGGTTGATTTTTAGCATCATATATAAGCCTCGTGTTGTCTTGGGACATCAGTAAAAATATTAAAATTAATGTTACGCTCTTCATCACTTAAAAATATAAAAAAGAAAAACAAGGCCTGTTCCTTAGCAAAACATCGGTGTTATTGAGATTTAACTTTAGGCTAAATCTTCTGCAATTAACTGATCTTTCGAAAGCCCTAAGGCATATAAATCTGACTGTATGGCTTTCATCATTGGCGGTGGGCCGCATAAATATACCTTTTTAGACGTATCTAAATTATATTTTTGAAGGAAATCTTTATCGATTCTTCCATGTGGGTGTGCCTCCGTTTTTTCTTTAGATAAAATCGTATGGAAATTTTGACCTAACCAAGTTTTCAAATTATTCTTGTAGATAATATCTTTCTCTGTTTTATTCGCAAAAATTAATTTGTGACCCGATAATTTGTTTTTTCTATTTAAATCTTTTAGAATGGCTATAAATGGGGTAATTCCAGCACCGCCAGCAATAAAGGTACCTTCTCCTTGATACTTAATGGCTCCCCATGCATCACCCATTAAAAAGCTGTCTCCCACATTTAGATGCGCTAACTCATCTGTAACACCCTCGTGTGACGGATACATTTTTATGGTAAATTCTAGCTCATTATCATCTGGTAGGCTCGTAAAGGTAAACGGTCTCTTTTCATCTCTCAGTCCGTCTTTATCTATAGCCAATTCTGTGGCTTGGCCAGGAGTGAAGGTAAAGCCTTCGGGCTTATCCGTAATGAGATGCAAAACATCGTGAGTTAGGTTTTCTATTTTTCTTATGATTATTTTGTGATTCATTTGTTATTTTTTAAAGGTATTCATTTTTTTAATGATGTCTTATACTATCTAGCGCTTTACCGATGAGCATATCGCCAGAGAGGATTTCGAAACTTGTATTCTGCGCTGCATCATCGTGTAACATTCTTGTTAAAACTTGAGCCACGTCTTCTCTACTAATAGAGCCGCTTTTATTCAAAGAAGTTCCTATTTCAATTTTTTGATTGCCTCCGTCGTTGGTTAAGGCCCCTGGGCGTACAATGGCATAGGGTACTTTACTTTGTTTCAAATATTCGTCAGCATGGTGCTTAGCTCTTAAATAGTCTTTGAGATCAGAAGCTTTTTCAGGTTGGTCTGCACCTATAGAACTCAGCATTACAAATTTTTTAACTGTATTGTTTTGTGATGCATCAATCATTTTTTTTGCCCCTTCTTGGTCTATTTCTACCACTTTTTTTCCTCCAGAGCCTGCAGCAAAAATAACTTTATCAATATGATTTGTTGTTAAAGATACGTCGCCTTCGAGATCGGCTAGTACTGTTTTTACCTGTTGCTCAGAAAAGTCTTTCACCTGACTTTCTTTTCGAACCATGGCTATAGGCTCAAAATAGGTTGAAGCTTTTAAAAGTTGTACAATTTTTTTTCCTGTGGTGCCAGTGGCTCCCACAACGAGTATCTTTTCCATAATCTTACTTTTTCGAAAGGTATGGACAAGCGTGTCGAGATATTAATTCAATATCATTTAAAAGTGACTCATACAAAATGAGTCGCTTTTAAATGAATGGTTTTTTAGTTTAAAACCCCAAATTTACCTGTATTATAATCATCAAAAGCTTGAATGAGCTCTTGTTGTGTATTCATGACAAAAGGGCCGTGTGCGGCGATGGGTTCATTCAGCGGCTCACCGCTTAAAACTAAAATGATACAATCTGTTGCCGCTTCAATGGTCAATGTATCACCGTCAGATTTGAACAAGGCAAAATGGTCTTCAAATACTTCGGAGTTTTCATTGATCATAGCATTACCCTCAATCATCACTAAGGAGGTGGTGTAATTTGACGGAAAACTTAAAGTGGTTTTTGCTCCTTTCTTCAACTTTAAATTTAACATAGAAATCGGAGAAAATGTGTTTGCTGGTCCCTTTTCTCCTTGAAATTCCCCAGCAATTACTTCTACAATTCCTTCATTATTTGGCAATAACACTTTTTTTATGTCAGCATTAGCAATGGCTTGGTATTTAGGCTTAGACATCTTGTCTTTTGCAGGCAAATTTACCCACAGCTGAACCATTTGAAATTCGCCTCCTTTTTTGCTCCATGCTGTTTCGTGAAATTCTTTATGTAACACCCCTGAAGCGGCCGTCATCCATTGCACATCACCTTCACCAATAACACCTCCTCCTCCAGCGCTATCATTATGCTCAATACGCCCTTTATAGGCGATCGTAACCGTTTCAAAACCTCTGTGTGGATGTACACCTACACCTTTGGGTGTGGTTGTTGGTGGAAAATTATATTTTGAATTGTAATCCATCATAATAAACGGATCCAATCTTTTCATCGTGGAAGAACCTGGAATAAAATTATGCACTCGAAAGCCATCGCCCACAAAATGCGGTGTTCCGGGTTTTATTATTTTTTCAATGCTTCTTAATTTCATATCAATAGTTATTTAAGATTATAAAAATACTTGAAATTTAGGTATTCAGTGTCTTATATATAGTGGTTGTAATTGGTCGAAACCAATGGTAGATAATTACAAATTTGCAGGGCTAATAATATTATTTTTTTGAAAATAAATTAATTGTAGTATATTTGTTAACCATTTGGTTAAACTAAATAGTTAATTTTGAAAAAAGAAAAGAATCTAAACACTGAAAATCAAATTTTAGAAGCAGCAAAAAGTGTGTTTCAACAAAAGGGCCTAGATGGTGCTAGAATGCAAGAAATAGCCGATAAGGCTGGGATCAATAAAGCAATGCTTCATTATTATTATAGAAGTAAACAATTACTTTTTGAGGCTGTTTTTGCTAATGCCTTTATGCTATTAGCACCGCAATTAAATAAAATTTTAAACGCTGATTCCAGTATAGAAACAAAAATTAAAAACTTTACAGCGAATTATATTTCATTTGTTAGCCTGCATCCGTATCTCCCAAATTTTGTAATTCAAGAATTGCATAAAAATCCAAGTTTTGTTGAAAAAATAAAGTCTAAAAGTGATTTTCCAAATCTGGCTAAATTCAAAAAACAAGTGAATGATGAAGTTCAACAAAACATTTTAAAACCTATTGATGCAGAACAACTATTCATTAATATTTTGTCTTTAAGTGTTTTCCCTTTTATTGGAACCCATTTGATAAAAGCTTTTATTGATGTTGATGACGATGGTTTTCAAAAAATCATTGAAGAACGGAAAACGGCCGTGGCTGCTTTTATCATCGCATCCATAAAAAAATAACAGCTAAAGGCCCCTAATGGGCTTTCAATTTTATAATGACAAGTGAACTAATTGTAGTACACTATCAGAGCTACAGTCGAATTTTATACCGATGAAAAAAATAATTTTTATACTCCAATTTCTTTTGTCATTCTCTGTCTTTTCTCAACAGAAAATTACTTTACAAGAATGTTATGATTTGGTGCAACAGAATTATCCTTTAGCACAGCAAACTATGCTACTTGAAAAACAAACCAATTTTTCATTAGAAGCTTTAAAGACCGAAAAATTACCGCAATTTGATCTAGCATCGCAAGCTACCTATCAATCGGATGTCATAGAAGTTCCTATACCGAATAGTAACATTACGCCGTTAAATAAAGACCAATATAGAGCCACGCTTAATGTACATCAATTGATTTATGGTGGCGGACAAATAAATGCCGCTTTAAAAGAAAAAAAAGCCGATTTATTAACCAAACAAAAACAGATTGAAGTCAATTTATACGGCTTAAAATCACAAGTAAATCAATTGTATTTTTCTATCTTATTAGTTCAAGAAAAAGAATTTATCTTGAAGGCAAAAAAAGAACAATTACAAGAAAAATTATCCGAAGTACAATCAGGGATTAAAAACGGAATGATCCTTCCTTCTTCAGATAAGGTTTTACAAGCAGAGTTATTAAAACTGGAACAAGCATTCACTAGCTTAAAATTTCAAAAGGAAAATTTATACGATACCCTTTCTGCTTTGTTAGGAATACCATTGGATACAAATATATCACTTGATAAACCAATGATTTCAATAAGTTCTAAAGATGAAATTCAACGCCCTGAAATTGCTTTGTTCGATTTTAAAAAATCCCAAATTGAAGCGTCGGAAGAATTACTTACAAAACAAACGGCACCTAAACTTATGGGTTTTGCTACTGGTGGTTACGGAAATCCTGGCTTAAATATGCTTGACAATTCATTTCAAGGCTTCTACATAACAGGCGTAAAACTAAATTGGAAACTTTTTGATTGGAATGCCGTAAAAAAGAAACGTGATGCCTTAGCGGTCTCTAAAGAAATATTCAGCAATGAGGCTGAAATATTCGATTTACAAACCCATATTGCCTTACAAGACCAACAAAAAGAAATTGAAAAATTAGAAGCTTTTATTAGTACCGATTCCGCCATTATTGCCTTGAGGAATGAAGTTCTTGAAACTACAGCGTCTCAATTAAAAAACGGGGTTATTACTTCTTCAGTTTACATTACCGAGCTTACCAATTTGTATGAAGATCAAAATGCATTAAGCACCCATAAAATTGAATTATTATTGGCGAAAGCAAATTATAATACAATGAAAGGAAATTAAATATTAAAAAATAAAAATGAAGAATAGTATAAACAATATAGGTATTAGCATCCTTGTCACTACCCTACTATCCTGTGGAAACGGCAATGATAAGGCAGATGGTTACGGTAATTTTGAAGCCACTGAAATTACAATTTCAGCTGAGAATACTGGAAAATTAATGCAGTTTTCGGTTGAAGAAGGTCAATTCCTGGAAAAGAACGCGTTTATTGGTTTTATTGACACCATACCGCTACACTTAAAACGTGAACAATTAGTAGTTTCGAAAGCACTTATTAGTTCAAAATCAAAAGGAGTATTATCACAAATTAATGTCTTAAATGCACAATTGAAAACAGCAACTATTACGAAAGAAAGAACAATAAACCTGATTCAGGACAATGCAGGAACACAAAAGCAATTAGATGATATTACAGGGGAAATTGAGGTTATCAAACAAAGAATGAATAGTGTAGAAATTCAGAATGGCCCTGTGGTTAATGAATTAAAAAATATTGATGTTCAGATGGCTCAAATAAACGATCAGATTGCGAAAAGTATACTAATGAATCCTGTTACAGGAACGGTACTTGCCAAATATACAGAACCTCATGAAATTACCACTTTTGGAAAACCACTTTATAAAATAGCCGATTTAAGTACTATGCAGTTGAGGGTTTACATCAGTGAAACACAATTGGCAAATATAAGAATAGGGCAAGAAGTGAAGGTGAAAATTGATGCTGCTGATAGCATGAAATCATATACAGGAATTGTTAGCTGGATTGCCTCAGAAGCAGAATTTACGCCTAAAATAATACAGACAAAAGAAGAACGCGTTGCGCTAGTTTACGCCGCAAAAATCGATGTTAAAAATGATGGAAGTTTAAAAATAGGTATGCCAGCGGAAATGTGGATCAATGAAAAATTATGAGTATTGTCGTATCAAATATATCAAGATCATATCAAAACGTAAAAGCCTTACAAGACATTTCTTTTGAAGTAAAGGAGGGAGAATTATTTGGACTTATTGGTCCTGATGGTGCTGGAAAAACTACTTTATTTCGGATTTTAACCACGCTTTTAATTGCCGATCAAGGCAATGCTAAAGTGACAGATTTTGATGTGGTAGATGACTATAAAAAAATTCGAAATAGTGTGGGTTATATGCCTGGTAAATTCTCTTTGTATCAAGATTTAACGATCACAGAAAACTTAACTTTTTTCGCTACAATTTTCGGCACCACTTTCGAGGAAAACTTTGAATTAATTAAAGAAATTTATGTTCAAATAGAACCTTTTAAAAACAGAAGAGCAGGAAAACTTTCGGGCGGAATGAAACAGAAACTAGCTTTGTGTTGTGCGTTAATCCACAAACCTAAAGTCTTGTTTTTAGATGAACCCACTACTGGTGTTGATCCTGTTTCTAGAAAAGAATTTTGGGAAATGCTGAAACGCTTACAAAAAAAAGGAATTAGCATTTTGGTTTCGACACCTTACATGGATGAAGCTGAACTTTGTGATCGAATTGCACTGATTCAAAATGGTAAAATTTTGGAGATAGATACCCCACAAGTTATTGTAAAGCACTACCCCATGCCTATTTATAATGTCAGCGCTAACAATATGTATCATTTAATAAAAGCTTTAAATGACTACGAGCATAAGCATAGTGTGTATCCTTTTGGTGAATTTGTTCATTATACAGATACTCGTAATACATTTAATCCGAAAGAATTAAGGGAGTATTTGGTAACTAAAAATTTATCGAACATAACCCTAAAAAAAACAGTTGCTACCATAGAAGACACTTTTATGGAACTCGCAAAATAATATCCTACGAGGCATAAAAAACCCTGCAGATATACATTAAAAAAAATGAACAAGGTCATACAAGTAGAGGGATTAACAAAAATATTCGGAGATTTTACTGCGGTAAATGCCATTACTTTTGAAGTGGCAAAAGGGGAGATTTTTGGTTTTTTAGGGGCTAATGGGGCGGGAAAAACTACAGCAATGAAAATGCTAATCGGAATTTCTACACCTAGTGCGGGAAAAGCTATTGTGGCTGGTTTTGATGTTTTTAAGGATGCAGAAAGCATTAAAAAGAATATTGGCTATATGAGTCAGAAGTTTGCCTTGTACGATGATTTAACGGTACGAGAAAACATTCGTTTTTTTGGCGGAATTTATGGGTTAACTAAAGCTAGAATTAAAGAAAAATCGAACTTACTGATTAATGAATTGGGACTTTCTGAAGTCGCAAATTCGCTTGTAGGTTCTTTGCCTTTAGGATGGAAACAAAAACTAGCATTTTCGGTATCGCTTTTACACGACCCTAAAATTGTTTTTTTAGATGAACCCACCGGAGGCGTTGATCCTATTACGAGAAGACAGTTTTGGGAAATGATTTATAAAGCGGCTGACACCGGTACTACCGTTTTTGTGACAACGCATTATATGGATGAGGCTGAGTATTGTGATCGCGTGTCTATTATGGTCAATGGTAAAATTGAAGCTTTAGATACCCCCAGGAAACTTAAAGAATTGTACCATGTGACGAATATGAACGATGTTTTCTTAAAGCTAGCAAGAGGATGAAACGATTTATAGGGTTTGTAACCAAAGAGTTTTATCATATTTTTCGTGATAAGCGATCGCTTTTTATTCTCTTTGGAATGCCCATTGCTCAAATATTACTTTTTGGATTTGCGATAACCAATGAAATTAATAATGTAGATATTGCTATTCTCGACCACTCGAAAGATGCAACAACAAAAGAAATAATTCAAAAAATTAAGGCCTCAAAATATTTTAGCATTCAACAATTTATCGAAAAAGAATCAGATATTGAAGCTGTTTTTAAAAAAGGAAAAGTAAAAGCCGTCTTAAATTTTGAACAAGATTTTGAAGCTAAACTAGGGAGTACACATAAAGCAACAGTTCAAATTTTAACCGATGCGACAGATCCTAACACGGCAAATACGATTGCCAATTATGTGAACGCTATAATGGCAAACTACCAACAGGAACGGAATGCAGGTATTGCAATTCCTTTTCAGATTGTTGCGCAAACTAGAATGGTGTATAATCCTGAAATAAAAAGTGTTTTTATGTTTGTTCCGGGCGTTATGACCATTATTTTAATGTTGGTTTCCGCCATGATGACATCTATTTCTATTACTAGAGAAAAAGAATTAGGGACTATGGAAATACTTTTAGTATCGCCCTTAAAACCTTTTCAGGTAATTGTAGGTAAAGTTGTTCCCTATATTTTCTTATCAGTTATTAATGCTATTGTTATTATTGTTTTGAGCATTTTTGTATTTAAAATGCCCGTAGCAGGAAGTTTCTTTTTGCTGGGTTTAGAAAGTGTTTTGTTTATTATTGTGGCTTTAGGCTTAGGCATTTTAATCTCTACCATTTCTGCCACACAACAAACGGCAATGATGATTTCGTTGATGGGTTTAATGTTGCCTGTTATACTTTTATCCGGTTTTATTTTTCCCATATCAAGTATGCCTTTGCCCTTACAAGTCATCAGTAACATTATTCCTGCTAAGTGGTTTATTATCATCGTAAAAGCCATTATGTTAAAAGGTGTCGGCCTTCAATTTATATGGAAAGAAACTTTGATTTTAATAGCCATGGCGCTCTTTTTTATCGGATTGAGTGTGAAGAAATATAAGATAAGGTTGGAGTGAAATTGGTTGTTGGTTGTTCGTTGTTCATTGATGGTAAAAATAAGAAAAGAGAAGAGATAATAGAAAAGAGAAAAAGTTGTCGGTTGCTCGTTTATGGTTGTTTGTGAAAAAAGTCTAAAATTAAGAGTCTTAAGCTTATTCCAAAATAACCTAAAACCCAACACGCAGAACCCAATACCCGTGAAAAATGAAAACAATACGATACATCATCCAAAAAGAGTTTAAGCAAATCTTTAGAAATAAAGGCATGTTGCCTATAATTTTTATTTTACCCTTATTACAACTTATTATTTTATCCAATGCGGCTACTTTTGAGGTGAAAAATGTAAAATTTGGATACATTGATAACAACCGTACCTCTACGTCAAGGGCTTTAGTCGAAAAATTTAAGGCTTCAACCTATTTTGATGTTTTGACGGTCTTTGAATCACAAAAGAAAGCTAATGAAGCAATGTTAAGGGGTACTATTGATGTGGTACTAGAAATTCCAAATCACTTTGAAAAAGACTTAGAGACTAAAAAGGCAAGTGCAGTCGGGCTAACCATAAACGCCATTGATGGCGCCGCTGCTGGAGTAGAAAGTGTGTATGTACAGCAGATTATTCAAAATTTTAATAAAAGTATTTCTTTGAGTGCTATGCAATCATTAAACGGACAAACTAAGCCTTTGAGTATTGTCAGCATTCCATCATTTTGGTACAACCAGACCTTGAACTATAAAACGTTTATGGTGCCTGGTATTTTGGTGCTTTTAGTCACTATGATTACTTTATTCTTATCCGGAATGAATATTGTTCGTGAAAAGGAAATGGGTACTTTAGAACAGATTAATGTAACTCCCATTAAAAAAAATCAGTTTATCATCGGAAAATTGTTTCCTTTTTGGGTTATTGGTTTGGGCTTGTTAACCATTGGATTAATCATATCAAAACTAATTTTTGATATCCCCATAGTAGGTAGTTTAGGCTTAATGTACGCCTATACATCCATTTACATTTTAGTGGTTTTAGGCATCGGTTTATTTATCTCTAATTCTACCGATACCCAACAACAAGCCATGTTTATCGCATGGTTTTTTATGGTAATTTTTATTTTAATGAGTGGTTTATTTACCCCTATTGAAAGTATGCCGCCATGGGCACAAACCCTTACTGAATTTAACCCCATCAAGTATTTTGTTCAAGTCATGCGCATGGTTATGCTTAAGGGAGCAAGTTTTAATGATATTCTACCACAGTTTTTAAAAACCCTACTCTACGCGCTAATTATGAATGGCTTGGCGGTTTGGAGTTATAAAAAAACGAATTAAACAGGACAAAGAGTATTTACAAAATCTTTTATCAATTTAAATTAATCATAGGAACTTCAATGGCTAAAATGCGACTTCCTTCGGATGCCTGCACACTAATGGATTGAGTTTCCCAAACTCCTAATCCATCCCTTTTTTCTAAGCTTTCATTTTCTATTATAACTGCACCATCAATTAGAAAAAAATACACACCATTTCCTGGTTTTTTTACATCGTATTTTAAGGTGGTTTCTTTCGTTATATCAGCTAAATGAAACCAGGAATCTTGATGAATCCAAACTCCTTGTCCATTTTTATTTGGAGAAAGAACTTGATAAAAGGTGTTTTCATTTTTTAGGCCATCCATACTAATTTGATCGTATCGAGGAGTTACATTTTGAGCCTTAGGAATAATCCATATTTGAAGGAATTTTACAGGAATATCCTGATTCCTATTGTATTCACTATGTTGAATACCTGTTCCCGCACTCATGATTTGTATATCGCCCTGTTTTATTATTGTAGAATTACCCATGCTATCTTTATGTTCTAAGTCTCCCTCAAGAGGTATAGAAATAATCTCCATATTTTTATGCGGATGTGTGCCAAAACCTTTTGCGGCACTCACATGATCATCATTCAAAACTCTTAAGGCACCAAAATGAATTCTTTCAGAGTTAAAATATTCTCCAAAACTAAAAGAATGGTTAGAACGTAACCACCCAAAATTGGCTTCACCACGAGTTGCAGCTTTATGATGTACTAGTTTCATTTGTATTTGTATTTGTATTTATATTTTAAAAAAGATTGGTTTTTCAAACTTTATAGCAAATATAAGTCGTCTTATGTACCCATGAATTGATCTAAGATAAGAAATATAATCTAAAATGGTTCTTTACAGTTTCTTTATAAAAATTACTAAATACCTAGCAATGAGTCATGTAAAAAATAATGTATAGGGGTATACGTTGCTGCATACCTGAAACATTTAGATAAATTCTGGATATAATCATTTTTAAACGGTCCTTACCATTGATGCTTGGTTTGATCATTACATGTAGGAGACATTTGGCGACAGGAATCTTTAGAATTAATAATGAGTTTGTAGTGAAAGCTACCATTGCTCGTCACAAATTAAAATTCTCAAGCGATTAAATTCACTCTCCAATAATTTTGATTTATTATTGACTGTAGTAAAGCTACTCGATAGGTAAATTAAAATATATTTTTATTTAACAACATAAATACTCAGTAATAAAAAAATATAGGCTTTTAAATGCGCTGACACCTATTCTTCTGAGCTCTTTTCTCTAAATTAAAGAGACTAGAAAACTATTTTGTTTCGTGGATGCCTTAAAAATTCGTTAAAACATATTATAAAAAGAATGAACATTCATTTTTATGTGTAGTTTTGCAGCCAAAATTATGTTATGGCTAAGCTTCAAAAAAGTATCGATAAAAAAAATGCCTTGGTAAAAGCTACCATAGCATTAGTCAACAACAATGGTTTTCATGCAGCGCCGATGTCTAAAATTGCTAAAATGGCTAGTGTTTCTCCGGCTACAATTTATCTCTACTTTGATAGCAAACAAGATTTGGTAAATAAAACTTATTTAGCGGTTAAAACAGCCTACACCCATTTTGCTTTTGATACCTATACTGAATCCATGCCCGTAAAAGAAGGATTTGAAATTATTTGGAAACGTATTGCCGATTTTAAATTGAAAGAGCTTGATAAGGCCCTTTTTTTATCGCAATGTGATACTACACCGATGATTGATGAAACGAGCCGACAAGAGGGCATAAAACACCTGCAACCCCTACTCGACTTATGGAAAAGAGGAAAAGATGAGAACATTATTAAACCAATTTCAGACTATCTTTTATACGCCTATACTATAAGTCCTTTATCCTTTCTTATGTTAATGCAACAGCGAGAGGCTTTTAAAATTACGAAAGATACTATTGAGGAGGGATACCAAGTTGCTTGGGATGCTATTAAAATTTAAAACTATATATAAATTAAAATTAAAACATCATTACATGGAATTATTAGATAAATTAAATTGGAGGTACGCCGCAAAAGCTATGAATGGCGATAAAGTTCCACAAGAAAAGGTCGATAACATTTTAGAGGCCGCTCGTTTAGCACCGACATCAAGTGGTTTGCAACCCTTTGAAATATTTGTGATTACCAATCAAGAAGTTAAAGAAAAAATCAAGCCTGTGGCCTGGAATCAATCGGTCATTACAGATTGTTCTCATTTGTTAGTATTTGCTGCTTGGGATACCTACACGGCCGATCGTATTAATACGATGTTCGATTTAACCAACGAAGTTCGTGGTTTTAAAAATGAAGGCCGGGAAAATTACCGTCAAATGTTATTAGATAATTATCCTCAAAAAGATGCGGAAGAAAACTTTAATCATGCTGCAAAACAAGCCTATATTGCTTTTTCACAAGCCATTGCTGCTGCAGCTTTTGAAGGTGTAGATGCTACACCCATTGAAGGTTTTGACCCTGCTAAAGTTGATGAAATTCTAGGTCTTCGTGAAAAAGGCTTACGAAGTGCTGTTTTATTACCACTAGGATATCGGAAAGAAGAAAAGGATTGGTTGGTAAACTTAGTAAAAGTGCGAAAAAGAACTGAAGATTTAGTGACTGTTATCGACTAAAAAGAGAATATAAAAACAGTGCTATTTTTGAATTTAAACTCACCAATTTTAATGGGTGAGTTTTTTTATGGATCTTACAGAAAAGTTTTAGATTTATACTTTTAAAGTCCAATGAAAAAACACCTACATTTTAAGCTCTATAAACCTTTAGGTGTTTTGAGTCAGTTTACATCGAATGATGCAAAAGAAGCAAAACAAAAGCAATTTTTAGGTGATTTATATGATTTTCCAGAGGGCATTATGCCTATTGGTCGATTAGATGAAAAATCAGAGGGATTGTTATTATTGACTACCGATGGCAAATTAAGTGATCAAATCAATCAATCTGGAATAGAAAAGGAATATTACGCCCAGTTAGATGGCAAAATTACTCCAGAGGCTATAGAAATACTTCAAAAAGGAGTTGAAATAGGTTTTGCCGGAAAAAAATATATCACCAAGCCTTGTCATGTTTTTCCTTTAGAAGAAGATCCTAGTTTCCCCGAGGCAGATAAAAAATTAAGAATAGGCACTCACCGCCCTAATTCATGGATACGCATCACCCTAACTGAGGGTAAGTTTCGACAAATTCGTAAAATGACGGCGGCAGTTGGTTTTCCAACCCTACGTTTGGTACGCGTCAGAATTGGAAATATACTTCTGAAAGATATGACTGTGCGTGAAGTGGCTCCCATTACCATCAAAGAAATATTGGGTTCATCTTAAACTAAAAACAGACCTTAAGCTAAGGAACTATCCATTTAATTTTAAGCCTTACTTCTTTTACTTCTCAATTTATCTCTAAACCGATCATAAATAACTAGCTTCTTTTTCGTATTGATAAAATACACGCCTGTTAAAAGAATTGCTGCGGCTATGATCGATTGAGTGGTTAATTGTTCGTCTAATATGTACCAACCTAAAAATAAGGCGATGACAGGATTTACATAGCTCGATGTTGCTACTTTTTCTGGAGAAACCGTTTTTAATAAAAAATTAAATGCTGAAAAAGCCACGATACTCCCAAAAATAATCAGCATCGCCATAGAAAATTGTACGGGTCCGCTCCAAGTGTTGGGCCATGTCCAAACTTCTCCTAAAAATAAACTTGCAGTGGCCAAGGTAATACCAGCAGTGATCATTTGATACGCCGTATTGACCAAGTAGCTTTCTGGTAAATCTACTCTTGATACAAACAAACTACCCGTGGACCAAGCTATCACACAAAAGAAGATGATGATCATCCCAAAAACAGCGTCCTCGCTTTGTATGACCTGTTTTTGACTGACTAATAAATAAATGCCTAAAATACCTAAAATTACGCCTACGAACGACATGGCTTGAATTTTCTTACCGTCGACCACACGCATCATAATCAAAACTAATAAGGGCATTGCAGCGACTTCCAAAGCTGCAAATCCACTATCCACATATTTTAGTCCCCATACGAAAACACCATTCCCAAAAGTAAGAAATAAGAAACCAGCGATACTGCTATTGATAAATTGACGCGCAGTTATTTTTATGGGGATATCGGTGATTTTACAAATTGCAAATATTAATAATCCGGCACATGTAAAACGAATTCCAGCCAGCATATAGGCTGGTAATTCGGTAACAGCTATTTTATTTAAAAGATATGTAGATCCCCAAATAACATAAATAGCAAAGAAGGCAAGGACAATTAAAACAGTATTAGTTGGTTTTGCCATGATCTTTTGCTTACTATAAAATCAGTAAAAAATAGTTGATTATGCTTCTTGAAGTGTTTTCTTAGACTTTCTGTATAAATAACTATTAAAAATACTACGCTTTGCGAAACGATAGGCTTTTGGAGAATTAATCAACTTTACATAAATATTTTTTGGAACCCCAAAGTATTCATAGGTGGTACCGTCTAAGAAGGTAACTTCTAAAAGTAAACCTTTATGTTGAAAATCTAAAATTCCAGATTCGGTAGTTAGTTTTGTATATTCTTCTAAGTTGGCTGCTTTCGTTTCTGGAGCTATACTTACTAAAAAATGATATCCATCAATGATTTGTCTGCTTTTAAGTTCAGCAACTTCTTTCTGCTCATCACCATCTTGAAATTTATCAGGATGCCATTGTTTAACCAACCCACGGTAGGTATTTTTTAATTCTTTTAAGTCGATTTCTTTTTCAACAGAAAACAGTTTTTTGTATTCAGCTACTCGTTTCATTTTGCTTTTTTTATTCTGGGCGCGAAATTACATCTTAAATTTCATTTAAACAGCATTTTAGCAAAAATCATATTAGAATTATAAAGCTCAAATACTTTAGGGTATACCTATTCAACAGCTTAGCCACTAGACTAATTTTTCTTTGAAAAAAGCCATGGTTCTTTCCCAAGCTAAATCCGCCGCAGGCTTATCAAATCTGGGAGTACTGGTATTATGAAAACCGTGATTTACATCTGGATAAAAATAGGCTGTATACGCTACGTTATTTTCTTTCAATATTTTTTCATACGCTGGCCAACCCTCATTAACTCTTGTATCTAATCCTGCATATTGCAGCATCAAAGGAGTTTTTATAAGCGCTGCTTCCTCTGCCGTGGGTTGCCCTCCATAAAATGGAACAGATGCTTTTAAGTTTTGAACTTTTACGGCCATCATATTCGAAATCCAACCTCCAAAACAAAATCCTACGACACCAATTGATCCATTACAATGTTCATGATTGCTTAAGTAATCGAATGCCGCAATAAAATCTTCTAACATTTCATCTCTATTTCGTTGTCTTTGCAATGCTCGACCATCATCATCGTTTCCAGGATAGCCTCCTAGCGGAGATAGGGCATCTGGAGCTATGGTGATAAAACCATCCAGGGCTGCAATACGACCAACATCTTCAATATAGGGGTTTAATCCTCGGTTTTCGTGAACAACAATGATACCTGGCAACTTGCCTGTTGTATTTTCAGGTTTCGATAATAAGGCCTTTATAGCACCGCCACCTTTTGGTGAATCATAGGTAATGTAATCAGAGTTTAACCTCGAATCGTCAGGTTGTACTTGAAGGGTTTCTAAATATTTGGGACTCATAAAACTCAATAAAGAAGCTACGGTTATGCCGCCAACAGCATAAAGTGATAACTTTTCTATAAATTCACGTCTTTCTAATTTATTATGCGCATAGTCGTCGTAAAGGTCATACACCTCTTGTTGTATATCTTCTTTCTTTAAGTTTTTCATAAGATTTTTTTTAATACGAATTTCAAGGTTAATCCTTGCCTTTTTAAATAATTATAGCCTAAAGTTATTCATTTAAATCGAGATTTAGCATTTTACACCTAGGTATACTACTCTTTTTTTTTAAAATAAAAATCTAGTAAAAATTTCGAATACCATTCGTAAAATTGCATTTTATCATGATTTATGCGCTTTGCACCTTAAAAAATTTAAGATTTCATAGGATTTTCGGAATTTTAAAAATCAGAACTATGTTATTATGCGAAAATCTTTACTCTTATTTGTTATTCTACTTCTTACCATAGCCTTAGTTTCTTCTACGGGAATTATTTAATTAAATCCAAATTTCAGCTCATCCTCAAAGAACATGAAGCTCCAAGGATTCTTATTCACTCCCCATTAAAGCAAAAAAATAATAAAACGGTAGCATTTTAACCCTACCTATGAAAGTCTTTCTATTACCTATTAATGATCACTATCTAGACAAACTTTGGGTCACGGTTCCTTATGATATAAAATAAGGCCAAGCTTAACCACAAAAAAAGCCGACACTGATGTCGGCTTTTTTTATGATCTATAATTTTTCCGCAAGAACTTCGAAACTTACATATATACGCTTCAAAGTTCATTAAAGATGAGGGAAAAATAATAATTAAATACCATTATTATGATTCAATTCCTACCACCTCTAATTCAAAAGTCAATTCTTGACCTGCAAGTGGATGATTGGCGTCGATAATAATTGCCTCTTCTTGTACTTCCGCAACCCTAAGTTGACGTTCCGTTCCATCAGGATTTTTAGCCATAAGCCCCATACCCACTTCTGGTTTTATTTCTTCAGGTAGTTCCGTTAAAGGTACTTTTTGAAATAATTCTTTTCGAATTTCGCCGTAAGCTTCTTCGACAGGAATTACCACAGTTTTCTTTTCATTTAACGCCATGTTTATTAATCCGTTTTCAAAACCTGGAATTAAACTTTGCTGACCTAAAGTAACTTGTAGCGGTTCTCTTTCCAAAGAACTGTCAAATACTTGTCCGTTTGTTAATTTTCCTGTGTAATGTACTTTAACAGTGTCGTTTTCTTTTACTTTACTCATAATTTTGCTATTTGTAATTTTCTACATCTAAACTTTTGCAAACTTATGGCTTGTAAAATGGTTCAAAGAAAAAATAGCTATATTTTGGATAATCTTAACGTTTGATTACCCTTAAAAAGTAAAAGAGCATAAAAAATCTAATTTTTATGCTCTTTTTTGAATTTAACTAGCTACAATTTTTGCTGTAGGATCTAGATCATTAGGAATTCAATAAGCTAAAGCTTATAAAAAACAGCGGTAGAACCAGCATCACAACTACTTTTTATTCGAGTTTACTTATTCCTGAAGTAGTTCTAAGCCTTGGTTTATTCCCTTTTCAGCTGCCGGAACCCCTCTATCCATCCAAACCGGCATTGAGGTACCTTTCAAATAATAATCAAAAAACTGTGCCATTCGAATATTAAAATCTTTTCTATTTTGCAATTTTAATGGCCAATGGGGTTCTCCGTTGTAGTTTAAAAACCAGGATGGTTTTCCTAATCGACGCAAATTCACAAAGAATTCAATGCCCTGATACCATGGCACATGACCATCGGCATCATTATGCATAATTAATAAGGGGGTATTTATTTTATCCATATTAAAAATAGGAGAATTCTCTACATAACGCTGTGGATATTCCCAAGGGGTACCTCCTATTCTACTTTGGGTATGCTCGTATTGAAACTGCCTGCTTAAGCCTGTCCACCATCGAATTCCGCCATAAGCACTAATCATATTAGGTACGGGAGCTCCTGCTTCGGCTGCTTTAAAAATATCGGTCTTAGTGACTAAATAGGCAATTTGGTAACCACCCCAGCTATGACCTTGAACACCAATATTGTCTTTGTCGATAAAGCCTTTTTCTATTAAAGACGTAACTCCTGAAATAACACAATTAAACGCACTTTCTCCTGGATAGCCTACTCTATATTCGATATCGGGTACAAAAATTACATAGCCTCTACTCGTGTAAAAACTATAATTAATTGATGATCTTCCTGCTATAGGTGTTCTGTGGGAATTTAAGCCATCTGAACTACGCTCATAGAAATTAACAAGCATCGGGTACTTTTTATTGGGATCAAAGTTTTCTGGTTTTACCAATAAACCCGTAAGTTCAATGCCATCTAGGGAAGTCCAATTTACCAACTCAATTGTTCCCCAATTGTACTCAGATTGTTGCGGATTGGCTTTACTAATAAGACTGATGTTTTTAAAAGTGCTATTGCTTACCCGTAAATCTGGAAATTCTTTAAAGGATTCTTGTGTAAATAATAATTCACCAGATAAACGTGCTTTAGTTGGGTTAGAGTAGCGATAAGAGCCTGAAATTAATGGGGTAATTTTTTTAGATTTAGGATTGAAAGAAACAAAACCTGCATCTTTACTTTGCTCACTAAAAGTGCTGAGCAGCCAGTCTACGCTTTCATCTAAAAATCGTTCTTCTCGGTCTGTTTTTACATAACGATATCTTGTTTTAGTAGCTCTTCCATTAGTTAGTTTTATACGTTCTGCTGTTTCTGGATTAAATTTAAAAATATCATAGCGATCATAAAGGATCAACCATTGATCATCTTTTGTAAATCCTGCGCTACCGTAAGATGAAGGATAATCAGGCGAATCATTTAGTTCGTCCGAAAACGCTAATCCTTTCGTTAATTCTGTATACTTTTTGTTGCTAAGCGTGTAGGTAAACCAAAGGGTATCCATTGGGTTGTACCCATAAATATATTTAGCATTGGGGCTTATCCCTGCTGATGTAAATTTGTTTAGTATTTGAGTTGTTTCTCCCGTTTTAGTATCGACTATCGCAAAGTCTTTAGCGCTGTTACCTGTCCATTGGCTTTCTAAATCATAAGGTGCTGAAGTAGCCACCAAAGCGAATGCTGCATTGCCCTCATTTCCCAATTCGGCATTTGGAAATTTTGTTGTTCCTAACTGTACAAGTTTATTTTTATTTTTTAAATCTATAAGGGCTTTATAGGACTTTATCGTGTCATTTTTTACCTCTAGCTCTTGAACAGTATAAAGTCTGGGCTCATCATAGGTCCAAACCTCTACATTAACGATTTGATCATCCGTTAAAAGTGTGTCTTTGATAATAGGTGGTTGTGCTAAACCAAAAAATAATTTGGATTCATCTTTAGAAAATTCGATATCGCCATAGGAAGAAACAAGATAGTTTTTTGGAGCATTAGCTGTACTAATGATTTTTTCGGCCTGTGAATTCCCTTCTTTAAAATAATACAATTCATTAGCTCTAAGCTGTACTTTAGTGGTATCGGTATCTACAATAAAACCTAAATTTTTACCAGACTCACTTAATGAAAGTTGGTGAAATTTTGCCTTTTTCGCTTCATAGACTGTTTTGGTCAAGTTTTTATCAAGATTTATAAAGACAACGCGCGAAAGATCTTCTGTATCCTCCCCTGTTGTTGTATACGCAAAATACTTCCCTTTTTCGGCAAAACTATGGCTTGTTACAAACTTAAGGGTGTCCTCAACCTGAGTCATTAAATTAAGTAGCACTAAATGATATCCATTTTCTTTGCTGACTTTTTTGAGTTTCTTAGATGCCCCAGATTTTGTAACATTACTAGTATCTGTTGCCTTTTTTTCTTTGTCCGTTTTTATATCTTCTAAATAATAGGCCAAATAACCCGACCATTTTTCGGGCATGGTATAGGATTTTACATGGGGTATTTTTGTTAAACGATTTGAATTTAAATCGTAAATACCTAAAGTATCTTTAGGCATTTTATCTTTTTTAGTTTTGCGTTGCTTTAGGGCCGTGATACTATCGGTCCAGGCTTTTATGGTAAAGGCTACAAATTTAGAATCATAGCTAAAGTTTCCTTTTTCTCCCCTGGCATATTCAAAAACTGAATTCCCATTAGAAGTTTTTAATTTTAAGGTTTGGTCCTTCTCTCCTTGCTGTAATCCATAAACAACATAAGATCCATCCGGTGAAATACCTTCGTTTTCAATGGTATTCCAGATTTCAAGATCAGCATGATCCAGTACTTTCTTTTGAGCATTTAAGCAAAAACTACTCAATAGTAACGACGTCAATAAAAATGTTTTCATAAGGTTTTTGGTTTAATGTTTTAAAGATACTATCTATACAACACTTTTCAAATTGCTTTTTAAAATAAAACTAATTTAAAATTATTACTCCCAATATATTGATTATCAATATTATAACAGTTTAATAACCCAATAATCTGTTTAAATACCTATAAAATAGTACCTTTTATTACATAGTACTGTAACAAAATACAAAGTACTTCGTCTTATACTTGTAAATCAATCTAAAACAAACATCATGAAAATAGTAAACAAGCATCAAGTAAATCAAACATTAGAAGCATCAACAAGTAGAATCTGGAACCTGAAAAGAAGGTATCGATAGTGCATTAAAAAATTAAAACTTACATCAATTCAATCTAAAACAAACATCATGAAATCATTGAACAAACATCAAGTACATCAAACATTAGAAACATCAACCAGTAGAATCTGGAACCTGAAAAGAAGGTATCGCTAGTGCATTAAAAAAATAAGACTTACATCAATTCAATCTAAAAAAAACATCATGAAATCATTGAACAAACACCAAGTACATCAATCATTAGAAGCATCAACAAGTAGACTCTGGAACCTGAAAAGAAGGTATCGCTAGTGCATTAAAAAAATAAAACTTACATCAATTCAATCTAAAACAAACATCATGAAATCATTGAACAAACATCAAGTACATCAAACATTGGAAGCATCAACAAGTAGAATATGGAACCTGAAAAGAAGGTATCGTTAAATAAAAAAATCAAAAAACAATCATCATGAAAATTTTAATCCATCCACAAAAAATAATATCCAAACGAAACAGCCGATGCATAGAAATCATTAATTCAAGAAGAATTCACTTTTTAAAGTTTAAATATGACCATCAATACCAAACCTATTAATTCTACCAAAAAAGCAGTAGCTTCATCACCTACTGCTTTTTTCTATTTAAAGATAATACCTATTCCTCTGGCGGATATCCATGAATTTCTTCAAAAACTTCGTCAAAGTTTTGACGGAGGTATGCGTTTAGTTTTAACTTATAGTCATCCTTTAACCATTTCAAAAAATTAAAAGTACTTCTGCTGATACATTTTGCATAGCTTGCGATACGGTTATCGATATCAACATCTAAAATTTTGGCTAAAGCTAGGGCATCGTAAACATCTTCACTATTTTCAATACAGATTTTAGCGTGCTGTTCTATAGAACGCTCTAAAACAACCTTTGAAGATTCTCCTTTAAAAGTAGCCTCCGTATATACTTCCTTTATATCAAAATAGACCTCTTCAGATTTTGCAAATTGAACCCGTATTTCTTCTGGCATTTCATGCCTAAATTCACTTTCTATATCTTCATCATTTTGAAGTCTGTCGATATAAAAGTTAGGTGATTTAAAAATCATCTGCCAATCTAAATCTGCACCCCAAGGGCCAAATCGATAGTAGTTGTTTCCTAAATCAATCACTTGAAAGCTCGATTTATTATTGAGAATACGAGAGCCCCTACCAATCATTTGATAATATAAGGTCAATGATTTTGTTGCTCTATTTAATATAATGGTGTCTATGGTTGGTTCATCGAAACCTGTCGTTAAAATACTCACCGAAGTTAAAATAGCGTCTGGGGTTTCTTTAAACCACTTTAAAATTTGTTTACGTTGCTTTTTCGTGGCCGTATTGTCTAAATGCATCACTGGAAGACCAGCAGCCTTAAACGTATAAAATATTTGGATAGAAGTATTGATACCATTATTGAAAATCAAGGCCTTTTTACCTTTAGAATGTTTTAAATACGCTTGGAGCGTTTTATCTAACATTGCCGGGCTTGTATACAAATCTTCGGATGATTTTACCGTATAATCTCCATTTGAACCGACCTCCAAAGAAGTTAAACCCATATCGTACTGAAAAACTTCAGCACGTGCTAAAAATTCATTTTCAATTAATGCTCCAATAGACTCACCAGAAATTAATTCATCATAATTGTCTTTCATAGGGAGTTCCTTACTAGAACTCAAAGGTGTAGCGGTTACACCGAGAATAAAAGAGTTTTCAAAGAATTTGAACAATTTGGTAAAGGAATTGTAATGTGCTTCATCAATAATCACTAAACCGATATCTGAAATATCTAATTTATCATCATTTAAACGATTATTCAAGGTTTCAACCATGGCAACAAAGCAAATATATTGGTCCTGATCGTCTAAATTTGCCTTACTATTAACTACTTTATTGGGCACACCAAAACTAGTCAACATTCCTGAGGTCTGATTGCACAGCTCCACACGGTGGGTCATAACCAATACCTTTTTATTGTGATTTTTAAGGTATTGACGAACCATCTCAGAGAAAATTACGGTTTTTCCTCCTCCAGTGGGTAATTGATATAATAAGTGGTAATTATCCGCTTCAGTATCGAACTTCTCAAAAATCTTTTGAATAGCTCCTTGCTGGTAACTATAAAGTTCTTTATCTGTTTTTCTGTCTTGCAATCCTATTGCTGTCTCCGTCATACTATCTTTTTCAAGGGGGTCTGCAAAATTAAGGCGTTTAAAAGGCTAATGCAAAAAAAGTTTATAAGTAAATTTTGAAACTCAAAAATTCTGATTTCTAGTCACAAAAATGTTATGGGTTTTCTCCTTTATATATTTAAGACAGCTTTGATGAGTAACTGCGAACTAGTACGAACAATGACACCTAATTTTTAGCTAATTTTCGTAAGGCTACCCATTGTTTCAACATATCTCTAGAATCACAAGCAGGGTATCCTAGGACTGTTTTGCCAGCAGCAACATCGCTAACCACTCCAGAACCAGCACCTACGGTAACTCCAGAATGTAGGGTGGTGTGATCATTTATGGAAGCACTACCGCCAATAATAACGCCATCCCCAAGGGTAACAGAACCCGCCAACCCACTATGGCCAGCCATGATACAAGAACGGCCCATCACAGAGTTGTGGCCAATCTGTACTAAATTATCTATTTTGCAGCCGTCACCAATAATTGTTGAACTGAACTTTCCGCGATCTACACAAGAGTTCGATCCAATTTCAACGCCATTACCAATAACTACATTGCCAATCTGTGGAATCTTAATTAAACCCCTGCCGTCAGGACTAGGGCGAAAACCAAAACCGTCTGCACCGATACTCACATTGGTGTGAAAAATACACTGATGACCAATCACGGTTCGCTCTCTAATGACGGTACCTGACCATATAATACAAGCATTTCCAATAGTCGTATCATCCATAATGGTGACATTAGGGTAAACTACCGTGCCATCACCTAAACTCACATTTTTACCCACATAACAATTAGCGCCTATTTTTACGCCTTTACCTATACGCGCTGTTTCATGAACAACAGCCGTTCTATGTATTTCTTGTTCAAACGTTGGGAGTCCTGGGTCAAATAACTCTAATATTTGCGCCATGGCTAAATCGGCATTTTTAACCTTTATCAAAACTCTACCCTCACCTGGTTCTAATTCTATTTTTTCATCAATCACAGCCGCAGTAGCCTTGGATATTTCCCAAAGTTTTGCATATTTTCGATTGCCTATAAAAGTAATATGATGAACACCTGCTTTTTCTAGCTGCTCAGGAGCACTTATTTTATGACTGGTGTTCCCTAAAATTTCGCCGTTTAAAACAGAATTAATTTCTAATATGGTATACGATTTCATGCCTGGATAAAATTTTATTAACTAAATATGGATAAAGATACACTTTAGAAATTATTCTGTTAGTGCCTTTGCTATCAATTTATCCTCATTTTTTATATCATTCAGTACCTTTTTAAGGGTCAAAAAACCAAAACAATTGAAGTAGCCTAATTTTAAAAAAAAACAAAAGCTTAACCTGTACGTGTTTCACACTTTACAAACACTCTTAATGACATGTAAAACAAGGCATTAACTCATTACTGAAAATTTTATAAAAAATCTGTGTACCTGATACCTAGATTGTATTTCTGCGCCTAGTTTTGATCACTTCTTGTTGCGTCTATTATAATTTTTATCACCTCGAGTTTTAGGCTTTGAATACTTTTTGGCTATAATTCTTTGGTAAGAGCCTCCCTGATTGGTTTTTTTATTTTTTTCAGATTTTTCGTGAAAACTTCCTTGCGATTCTAAGGTGGTTTGATCAGGATTATCTGCTTCAAGAACTCTTGGACGTTCTTCTGGTCTTAATTCTTCTGAAATTTCTACCTTTGGTGGCATCTTCATCAAAGGAATTTCATAATCCATTAAAGCTTCAATAGCTTCTTTATCAGAGGTTTCCTTTTCTGTAAACAATAAAATTGAATTTCCTTGATGTGCTGCCCGACCCGTTCTACCAATTCGGTGCATGTAATTTTCAGGATAATTAGGCGTATCAAAATTAATGACATGGGTTATTTTATCTAAATCTAAACCACGCGCCATGACATCTGTGGTTACTAAAATTCTATTTTTACCCTCATCGAATTGGCGAATAGAGCGCATTCTATAGTTTTGGGTTTTATTAGAATGAATAACACAAACTTCGTTAGAGAAGGTTGCTTCAATGGACTCAAAAACCACATCCGCACTTTTTTTGTTCGAAACAAATACGAGTACTTTTTGAAACGTATCTTTATCTTTTAATAAGCGAATCAACAGATTTACTTTCGTATAAAAATTAGGTACGGCATAAGCCGATTGTGCTATATTTTCTAAGGGGGTTCCACTAACCGCAATAGAAACTTTTTCTGGCACTGTAAAAAAATCATCAATCAAGGCATCCACATCGGTAGTCATAGTTGCTGAAAACATAATGTTTTGCCGCTTCGTAGGTAATAGTTCAAAGATATTAGTAAGCTGAAATCGAAATCCTAAGTCCAGCATTACATCGACTTCATCAATCACTAATTTTTTAATTTCTTTTAGCTTAACCGCTTTGCATAGCGCTAAATCGTATAAACGACCGGGAGTAGCCACCAAAATATCCGTGCCTTGAGCACAAAATTGTTTTTGTGTATTCATGTTCGTACCGCCATAAACACCCAAAACCCTGACATTTATATATTTGGCATAACTTTTAATATTTTCCACCACTTGAATGACTAGTTCTCGCGTAGGTACTAAAACTAAAACCCGAGGATGTATTTGCTTAGAAAAGGTCAATTCGTGCAACAATGGCAACATATAGGCCATAGTTTTGCCGGTTCCCGTTTGCGCAATGCCCACGATATCTTTTCCAGATAAAACCACGGGAAAAGCTGCCTTTTGAATAGGGGTAGGTTCCTTAAAACCTAAATCTTCAATGGCGTAATTTAATTGCTTTTTTAAATTAAAATCTTCGAAAGAATTCATGAAAAATCTCATTATTTTGTCGCAAAGGTAGCGTATTCTATCATTTCAAATAGAATACAGTGCTTTGAGTGTTTGTAAATTGTTCATGAAAGCACTATTCTCATCGTTTCTACAGGTTTATTTTCTTGTAACTTTACATTTTTAAGTTCTATGTACATGCCCAAAACAAGCTATCATACACAATTGCTACCTACATTAAAAAAATATTTTGGTTACGATACTTTCCGACCACAGCAGGAAGAGATTATTAACGCTGTTTTAGAGAAAAAAGACGGTTTAGTTATTATGCCCACTGGCGGTGGAAAGTCTGTTTGTTTTCAGGTGCCTTCGCTTATTTTTCCCAAAACAACTTTAGTTGTTTCTCCTTTAATTGCCTTAATGAAAGATCAGGTTGATGGCTGCAATGCTAACGGAATTGCTGCCGCCTATTTTAATAGCAGTCAATCTTCTGAAGAGCAGCAAGAGATTGTTTCTCGCGTAGTACAGCAAGACTTAAAACTACTCTACGTAGCTCCAGAAAGCATGGCATCACTCTCCAATATTATTAATGAAACCTATATAAGTTGTATTGCAATTGATGAAGCGCACTGCATTTCGTCATGGGGTCACGATTTTAGACCATCCTATCAACAACTTGGTTTTTTAAAGCAGCAATTATCTAATACGCCTATTATTGCTTTGACCGCAACAGCTGATAAGGCTACACGTTCAGATATTGTAGCACAATTAGGAATTCCGGATGCAAAACAATTTATTAGCTCTTTTGATCGAAAAAATATAAGCTTAACTGTTCGCCCAGCGGATGGTCGAGTAGAACAAATTTTAAATTTTATAGCGAAAAGGCCCAATAGCTCGGGGATAATTTATTGTTTAAGTAGAAAAACTACAGAACAATTAGTCGCTAAATTAAAATCAAAAAAAATTAATGCTGAGGCCTATCATGCGGGCTTAACTTTTAACGAACGAACTAAAGTTCAGGAAGATTTTATTTTTGATAAGACTAAAATTGTGTGCGCTACGATTGCTTTCGGTATGGGAATCGACAAGTCGAATGTACGTTGGGTTATTCATTACAACATGCCAAAAAATATTGAAGGCTATTATCAAGAAATAGGAAGAGCTGGGCGAGACGGAGTCGCCTCTAACGCCCTACTCTTTCATAGTTATGCTGATGTGATTCAACTGCGAAGATTTGCCGAAGGAGCTTCAAACGAAGAGGTTCAAATAGCTAAACTAGAACGTATGAAACAATTCTCGGAAGCCACTACCTGCCGACGAAAAATTTTATTAAGCTATTTTGGCGAGCTATTAGCAGAAAACTGTGGGAATTGTGATGTCTGTAAAAGTCCTCCTCAGGTTTTTGACGGTACCATTATCGCCCAAAAAATACTATCCACGGTAGCTCGTGTCAAAGAAAATGAGGCTATTGGAGTTCTTATAGATGTGCTACGAGGTGCTAAAAACGCAAGCATTTTAGATAAAGGCTTAGACAAGGTAAAAACCTATGGTATCGGGCAAGATATTTCATGGAAAGATTGGCAACATTACATTATTCAATTGATAAATCTGGGCTATGCAGAAATTGCTTTTCAGCATCATAATGCCATCCATTTAACCGAATTTTCTAAAAATGTGCTATTTCACAAGGCAAAGGTGTCGCTAACAAGACCCATGGAACTAAGCGAACAAATAGGCTATCCTAAAGAAAAAACGAAAAAAGTTAAAAAGGAGAAAAAAAGTAGCGAATTATTTGAACGCTTACGACTATTAAGACATAAAATTGCCTTAGAAGAAAACATCCCTGCGTATTTGATTTTTAGTGACGCCACTCTTCAAGAAATTGTTGATGAAAGACCTATAACAGATGATGATTTTATTCATATCAGTGGTGTAGGAAATAGAAAGTTAGCTGTTTATGGCGCTGATTTTATGAATGAAATAAAAGATTTTAATCAGGAAAAAAATTCTAAAAAAGCCAATACCCACAAAGTAACCTACGAACTTTACCAGCAAGGCTTAAGTATTGATGAAATTTCTGAAAAGCGAAACTTAAAGTCTACGACAATTTTTTCACATATTGCTAAATTATATTCAGAAGGTAAGCCCATCAATATTTACGATTTTGTAAGTCCCTCAGAAATTGAAGAGGTAAAAAAAGCAAAAGTACAACTGGATAGTCCACCGGCTTTAAAACCCTATTTTGATCACTTTGAAGCACAAATTGATTATTTTAAAATTCGCTTAGCACTGGCTGTAATTGAAAAAGAAGAACAGTCCTAGTCTATATATCGAACTTTAAAAATAAAAGCAGCACTTGATGTGGGTCTATGGGGGGCGGCATTATTTTTTAATGCTCCCAAACAAAACTAGTCAGAAGCCTTTAGTAGGTACTGGGAGCGCATAAAAAAACCGCAACAAAGTGCGGTTTTAAACATTATTATCTGCGAAGTTTAAACTTTTTTAACACGAACAGCATTCATACCTTTCTGTCCTCGTTCTAGTTCAAACTGTACCATATTATTTTCTTTAATTTCCTCTAAACATCCATTAATATGTACGAAAAACTTTTCTTGGGTTTCAGTATCTTTAATAAATCCATACCCTTTAGAATCGTTAAAAAACTCAACTCTTCCTTTACGTGTAGGATCTACTTCCTCATCACTTTCTTCCTTTTTCGGTATACCAAGAACGATGCTTTCTGCATCTACTTTTACTTTTTTAGTTGGATCCGGAGGTGTATCTACTAAATGTCCGTTTTCATCTACGTAAACAAACATGCTATCTTGTTCACCGCTTGCTTTACGCTGTTCTTTCTTCTTTGCCTTTTCTTCGCGCTTTTTTAAACGCTTTTTTTCTCGTTCTTTTTTACCAAAGGTTTCTTGTGCTCTCGCCATTCAAAATTTAAGTTATAATTAATATAAGACCGCTTGTGAAAAGCTGTCGTGAGGTTATTGAAATTCCGAATGAACACTTGGTACTCTAAAGTTGCCGAATATTTTTATAAAGAAGTTGCAATAACGCGCATTGTAGCTCGCTTTTGTAGCCCTACAATACTTATGCAAATATAGGAAGCTTTTTTTGATTTAAAAAATAGAAAATTACCCGCAATAAATTAAAAATCAAGAAGTTTTAAATTTGTATGCATACCTAATCTAATAATCAATTCCTTAGCACTACCTTATAAAAAAATTCTAGGTCCCTAAGCATTACCAAAGCCTAAACTCCTAATTCTTATTACGATCTACCTTATTAAATTCGTTGATCATAAAAAAAGCCCAAAGCACTACACAAATAGTTATAAATATAGAAAACCAAAATACGATGTCGTTACCTTCCATTTGTGACTAGTTTTATGAAGATGGCAACACCTAAAAGTGTTGGGGCCCACAGCCCTATAAAAATAGCATGTTGCTCACGCCCACTCAAAAATAAATATTCTGATACTATAATTATGAGCGCACAAATCGCAAGAAGAAATAGATTAGGGGTTCCTAATTTTTTAAAAAAATTCATTAATTTAAAGTTTATTAACGCTTCTAAATTAAGGAAATTTTTCTTTTAATTTAGATTTATTTCAAAAAAGTAGCTATAAGCTTACTACTGCCCATTTTGCTATTTTGTCGCTTCGCAAAATCTCTTGACTTTGACCCTCATGGGTTTAATGGTGTACCTAATCCCACTTGGCTTACTGTACTTGTGTACATGTGCAACCAAAAAAATAACTTATCACAGTTCACCGTAAACAAATGATTTTGTTTTGGTTTTATTTGGTAAATTTGAATCAGTGCCAAATGAAAATCATTCCCAAAAATACTGTATTGAATAAAATGAAATATGATTACATCATCGTAGGCAGTGGCTTCGGAGGTTCGGTTAGTGCTTTACGTTTAGCTAAAAAAGGATACAAGGTTTTGGTGATTGAAAAAGGAAAGTGGTTTGAGGCTAAGGATTTTCCCAAAACCAATTGGAATTTTAAAAAATGGCTTTGGATTCCAAATTTGCGCTTCTTTGGAATCATGAAACTTTCTGTTTTTAAGCATATCGCCGTACTTTCCGGTACAGGAGTTGGTGGTGGCTCATTGGTTTATGCCAATACCTTACCTACGCCCAAAACTGCTTTTTTCAAAACGGGAAGTTGGTCAGCGTTAAACGATTGGGAAAACGAATTAAAGCCTTATTATACTAAGGCATTACAAATGCTTGGGGCGGCCATAAACCCTGAATTATATGATGGTGATTTAGGTTTAAAAAAAGTGGCAGAAGATCTACATATCACTAAAAAATTTGCACCAACCCGAGTCGCTGTTTTTTTTGGAAAACCGAATCAAACACAAAAAGATCCTTATTTCGATGGCGAAGGACCAGAACGTTCAGGTTGCGATTTCTGCGGGGCTTGTATGACTGGTTGTAGATACAATGCAAAAAATACACTTGATAAAAACTACCTCTTCCTCGCACAAAAATATGGTGCAGAAATACGTTCCGAAAATGAAGTGGTTGACGTAAAGCCGATCGATACTACTGACGGCTCTAAAGGTTATCAGGTTTCCTTTAAAAGCAGTACAAAATTTTTCAGAAAGCAAGAAAAAATCGAAACTAAGGGAGTTATTTTTTCTGGTGGAGTTTTAGGCACGGTTAAATTACTATTGAAACTCAAAGAGAAATCACTTCCTAATTTATCCGATAGGTTAGGTGAAGATATCCGCAGCAATAATGAAACTTTGGTAAGTGTTACAGGTTTAGATAAAAATAAAAACTATTCGAAAGGCCTTGCCATAGGAAGCATTTTAGATACAGATGAAAATAGTCATCTCGAAATTTGTAGGTATGGTCAAGGATCCGATGCCTGGAAGCTGGTACACCTACCCTATGTAACTGGAGCTACCGTAGTTGCGCGATTTTTTAAGATGCTGATAAAATTTCTTAAACATCCCCTTGCTTATTTTAAAGTATATTTTGTTAACGGTTGGGCAAAAAATACGGTTGTATTACTTTTTATGCAAACTCTTGATAGTACCTTAAAATTTAAACGAAACGCTTTCGGACGTATGACATCAAGCATAAGCACGGGTAAAGCTCCCACACCTTTTATCCCTAAATCGATACAACTAGTAAAGGCCTACCGTAAAGCCATAAAGGGAGTAAGTACCTCTTTCGCTGTAGAAACCTTGGCAGGCATACCTTCCACAGCCCATATTTTAGGAGGTGCGGTGATGGGTACGGATAAATATACAGGGGTGATTGATAAGGATAATAAAATTTTTGGCTACAAAAATATTTATGTAATCGATGGTGCAATGATCTCAGCAAATCCAGGTGTAAATCCATCATTAACCATTACAGCTATTGCTGAACGAGCCATGGATCAAATACCTGATAAACATGAGTTGCCTGAACCTGCTAATTTATACCATTGAATCCCATAAAAATAAATTGAACTAAATGAAGTATATCACTAAAACGCTGAAGGTTATTTTACTAGGTATACTCGTCATCAGCCTAGCCTCTATTCTATTGTTCGGTCATCGTGATATTCCACTAAAGGAATTAAAACCAAGGTATGCCAATAAGGCATCATCTTTCATTCCTATAAATGATATGGATGTTCATTTTCGTGATGAAGGTAATCGGGAAGACTCTATTCCCGTTGTGCTCATACATGGTACAGGCTCTAGTTTACACACCTTTGATGTTTGGGCAGATAGTCTAAAGAAGACCAATAGAGTGATTCGCATGGACCTTCCGGCTTACGGATTAACAGGTGCTTTTCCTGATCAGAATTATTCTATGACAAATTATATAGTTTTTCTAAAGGATTTTTTGAGTGCTTTAGGTGTTAAAAAATGTATCCTGGCAGGAAATTCTTTAGGAGGTCAGATAGCCTGGAATTTTACCCTTGAGCAACCAAATACGGTTGCTAAACTAATTTTAATTGATGCGGCAGGCTACCCTAAAAAATCAAAGAGCGAGCCGCTTGCCTTCAAAGTGGCAAAAACGCCAGTTCTAAATAAAGTACTTACTTATATTACGCCGCGTTTTTTAGTTAGAGCTAGTGTTGAAAATGTATATTTTAACACGTCTAAAGTTACTGATTCACTGGTGGATAGGTACTTTGAACTCACCCTTAGATCGGGCAACCGACAAGCTTTTGTCGATAGGTTTAAAATGTCAGAAGATGCCAGTTCCCTTACCAAAATCAAAGACATACAACAACCCACATTGATACTCTGGGGTGCAAAAGATTTATTAATACCTGTACAGCATGCCTATAAATTTCAAGAAGATTTACCAAATGACACCCTGGTTATAGTAGACAATACGGGCCATACGCCCATGGAGGAGAGTCCGTTAGAGAGTTTAATTCCAGTAATTAATTTTATACATAAACAGCATGTCGGAAATGACTAAGACTACCCTAAGCCCAAGGAACCTCTAGGCCCCACGTGAATGTATCACAAGAAATTTAAAGTTTAGAAAACCGCTCTTAAAAAAAATTACAGTACCTTTTACAACGCAAAATCTAGCATGGGGTGCAGTAAAAAATTAAATTAAAAATAATCTTCACCAAATTTTATGAAAACTGAAAGTAAAGATCAAGAAAAACATCAAAAAGATTTAGAGAAAACATCGAACGAAATTGACAGTGGTACTAAGTACCGTGATATTTTGAGTCGTGTGATTCATGAGGGTGAAGAGATTTTTAAAATTAAAAACAAAGCGATTAGCTTAAGTGCTCTTATTGCAGGTCTTGAAATAGGCATCAGCTATCTTTTGATTAGTACCCTCTACTACTTGTTATCTGGTAAAATAGCAGAGGATAGTATTTTTAAATTATTCAGTGTTGTGTATCCCGTTGGTTTTATCTTAGTGGTTTTGGGGAAATCAGCACTCTTTACCGAACAGACTTCTGTATTAGCTTTACCCGTACTCAATGGTCAGCGAAATATTTGGGAGTTATTGCGTATTTGGGGTCTAGTGATCCTTGGAAATGTTATTGGTGGTATTGTCTTTACACTGTTTATAGGAGTTCTTGGGCCTAATTTAGGTTTATTTACACATGATACTATGGTAACTATTGGTGAGCATGTGCTCAAACCAGATTCTTGGGTTCTTTTTTTAAGTGTTATTGTTGCTGGCTGGTTAATGGGATTATTGAACTGGTTGCTGAATAGTACCAAAAATTCCCTTACCCGTATTGTGTTAATTTTGATGATTACAGGCGTCATAGGCTTTGGAGGTTTTCATCATAGTATTGTGGGAAATATTGAGGTATTTGGAGCCTTTTTATATTCAGATACCATCACGATTTTAGATTATCTGTTATTTCTATTTTTAGCCTTACTGGGTAATGGCATTGGTGGTGCAATAGTCGTAGGCCTTTTCAAGTATAGGGTTTTTGAATCTAATTACGCTAAATAAATGTACGAGTACAGGTTTTGGCTCCTAATTTGGGCAAAAATAGAGTTTATCCGAGCCGCCGGGTCAAATTGAAATTCAAAAAAGAATAGGACTAAAATTATCATCAAAAAAAATACATCATGAAATTAACCAATGCTATGCTTCTTTTTTTAGTTGTGCTGATACTGAGTTGTCGAACCAAAAAGGAAGAAAAAAACATAGAAAACCTAGGAAAAACAGAAAAATTCACAACGAAAGATTATGCGGATTTAGTGACTTTATTTAAAGCTTGGAGAACCTTTGAAAAACCACCATTACGAGATGACGCTCCGGATTACACTGTTGAAACCTTTGAGAAACGATGGCCAGAGTTTAAAAATTTACAGTCGCGCTTGCAAGAGATAGACACCACGAATTGGTCTGTAGAAAATAAAGTAGATTGGATGCTAGTCTGGGCCGAAATGAACGGCTATGATTTTAATTATCGCATTTTAAAACCTTGGACTCGTGATCCGGCTTTTTATAAATCGGTTTGGTCCGAAAGAAGTGATGTGCCAGCACATGAGGGGCCCACCCATCACGGAACTACAGAACTATGGACCTATTCCTTTCCTTTGTCCACCCATGAAAGACAAAGATTTTTAACAGATCTGAAAACCATTGCTCCCTTAAATGCGCAAGCGAAAATTAATTTAACAGGCAACGCTAGAGACTTGTGGGTTACCGGTATTAGGGATATTCAATCGCAGCGTGAGGTGCTCAACACCTTAAAAAAACAAGCTGATATAAAAGATGATGCCGAATTAATGGCAAGTATCGATGAAGCCATACGGTCAACAGATGATTTTGTTTCTTGGCTAAAGGATGAATCTGAGGCTAAAGATGGTCCTTCAGGAATTGGAAAAGACAATTATACCTGGTATTTGCAAAATGTACACTTGGTTCCTTTAACCTGGAATGATGAAGTGATGATTCTTAAACGTGAGCTCGCGCGCGCATGGTCTTCATTGAAATTAGAGGAGCACAGAAATAGAAAGCTACCCGAATTAGTCGATGCAAGCTCTCCAGAGGCTTATGATAAAATGGCAGATGCCGCTGCCAAAAGTTTACTTAATTTTTTAGAGCAACAAGATATCATTACTGTGAAGCCCTATTTTGATCCTGCTTTACGGGAACATTTGGGTGCTTATGTGCCACGCGAAAATAGAAACTTCTTTTTAATTGGCGAACACTACGATCCTAGACCTTTATATTCTCATTTTTACCATTGGTTTGAATTAGCCCGTATGGACCTTGAACCACACAAAAGCGAAATTAGAAAAGGTCCCTTACTTTATAATATTTTCGATTCTAGAAATGAAGGGACCGCCACAGCGGTGGAAGAAATGTTTATGCAGGCTGGGCTGTACGATGATAGCCCAAGAAGCAAAGAGATTGTATATATCATGATAGCCCAACGAGCAGCGCGAGGCTTGGGTTCCTTATATGCCCATGCCAATGAAATGACTATGGAGCAAGCTGGAGGTATTCACAGCGAATATACCCCTCGCGGTTGGATGAAAACTGAAAAAGAATTACTCATTTTTGAGCAACATTTATACTTGCGGCAGCCTGGGTATGGAACAAGCTATATAACGGGTAAATATTTATTAGAAAACACATTGGCTGATTATGCTAAACTACAAGAATTAAAAGCTCAACCCTTTGTTTTAAAAGATTTTTTTGATACCCTAAATAGTATGGGTAACATTCCTATTTCCTTAGTGAATTGGGAAATGACTGGCTCAAATGAGCAATTAAAGATGATCAAAAATTAAAAAAACATATCCTAGACCAAGTCCAAACTTTAAAAAGTAAAAGAGTTGTATGTTTTGGAAGTTATAGAAATAAGAGCCTAAATTGTACTATGATAGCTCCACTATAACCAACGCTTTTTATTTTTCACATGCGAGATACCATGGCAGGATTGTTTTATGCGCTATATGGACTCAACGATTGGCTGTTTTGTATTTTTTTTCTACTCGTTTTCATACGGCTATCCAAATCAAAAGAAAAGAGCTAAGGTCTGTTGTACTTAAATTTGGTATTTGATGTATGCTATGGGAATTATGAAAGCTAGACCTTTAATTTGTCTCTTAGCCTTTCATACTCCTCCCACGTATCGATATCTACAGATTTTTCTTTGGGATCGATACAGGCTACATTTTTGGTGTTTATGAGGTATTTAGCCCCTGTATCTCCAGTCAAGTTTATTAAATCATCAAAATATTCCTTAGCAAAAATTGCGGGAACACCCTTGTTATTTGGGTATTTCGTAGCGATTATTTTTGTGGTATCACATTCGTACTCTTTTAGCATTCTCCCTAGAAATGGAGCGTCTATCAAAGGTTGGTCGGCTAATAGTATAAAAACCGCATCATAAAAATTTAGACTATTCAAATGAGTAATGCCAAACGCAATGGAGGAGCCTAAACCTTTTTTCCAATGTTCATGTTCCAAAATTGTGATTTCTTCTTCCTTGATATGCGATTTAATAAGAGCTGTATTAGCGCCTAAAACCACAAAGACATCGTGTTTAGTTACTTTTTTAGCTTCGGCTATGGCATGCCCTAATAAGGTGGTGTGCTGCCAGGGTAGCAATTGCTTTACCTTATCCTTCATTCTAGAAGAAGTACCTGCTGCTAAAATTAAAATAGCCACTTTTTGCATTAGTCCAAAATTCCTTTATTCTTATCCTTTAAAGATTTTGGCACTTGATTCCTCGTGACTGCTAATATTTCGGACAAAATAGAAACTGCTATTTCCTGAGCGCTTATGGCACCTAAACTGAGTCCTGCAGGTCCATGTAGAACATCAATAAAACTAGCACTAACATCAATAGCTTGCTCTAAAAGCTCTGCTAGCAGTTTTTCGCGTCGGTTTGAAGAACCTAACAAACCAATATAAGCGGGTGTGGTATCTTTTAATGCCTTTAAAAACAATAGATCTTTGGCGTAACTGTGATTCATCAACACGATGGCTGTCTGGTTGTCAATGCCTGTACCTTGGTACTGGTCTGGTGACACCACTACTAATTTCGAAATTCCTGGAAAATTTTCTATTGTTTTTCCTTCCAAAGGATGTGCAATGACTTGTACGTCCCAACCCAAATGGCTTGCAAATCGGCATAATTGTACCGCATCGTGTTCCGTACCAAAAATAAGCAGTTTAAAACAAGGTAACATGCGTTGTTCAAAAACTTTTAGCTCAGTATTTACGGCATGTTTTATACTCACTGGAAGGGTTGTTGTTTGAAATTGTACTCTAGTTCCAAACCCAATTTCACTGAGGTTTTCTTTCTTATAAAATGAGGAAATTTTAAAATTTATCCTATCCTCAATAGTACTATTAAAAGTGCTTATAAATAATTCACTGGGAGCAAAAGGCTCTATCAAAATATATAAAATTCCCTCACAACCCAAACGAAAGCGACCGTCATAGGTCATAATTTTGGGGATCTCAAGTTCAAAAACGCTTGCGGCCTGTCGCTTGATTTCCTTTTCCACGCACCCCCCACTCACGGCCCCTATCATGTTTCCATTTTCTAATAGCAACATGCGAACGCCTGGTTTCCGATAGGATGAGCCATCGAGGGCGACAACAGTTACTAAAAGTGATTTTAAGCCATTTTTTTTAGCTAGTTGATGTTGTTCTACTAACTGAATAAACTCATGCGTCATGTAATAGTTCTTTCGAAATGTTCAAAATTACCCAATAATTTCCTGTGGCATTGCTTTGAGTAATTCTGGATATTTTGAAAAAGGCTGATTCAATAATCTTTTCCCTGTAGCCGCTTTAAAAGCATTAGCCACAGCCGCTCCTGCTGGCGGTAAGGTAGGTTCACCTAGCCCTGTTGGTTCAAAACTATTTTCAATTAAATGAACATCAATTTCAGGAATTTCATTCATTCTAATTAAGCGATATCGATCAAAATTTTGCGCGTTGGGCTTGCCTTCTGTGAACGAGAAATCACCATACATCGCATGACCAATTCCATCAATAATACCTCCTTGTATTTGGTTTTTTGCTCCTAGTGGATTTACTACAATACCACAATCAACAACACAAGTCACTTTTTTTACAACAGGCATTCCGTTTTCAATTTGAACATCTGCCACTTCTGCCACGTGCGTATTATGACAGTAATAGGCGGCAAAACCTTGGTAGGTATTTGACTCCTTTTTACCCCAGTCTGATTCTTTTACTGCTTTTTTAATAACCGCTTGCATGCGTTCTGGAGAATACTGAATACGCTCGTCTGTAGTGCCTTTAACTTTTTCGAGTAAATCTAAACGCAACTGAATTTTATCTACTTGCATAGATTCCGCTAATTCATCAAAAAAACTTTGCTCAGCAAAGGCTAAAAAGTTTGTGTAGGGTGCACGCCATGCGCCCGTGGTAATATTACTTTGATAATTAGCCACATCTACCTGATAATTTTCTATGGCTCCCGCCGGAAAAAAATTAGGGATTAAGCCGTACATGTTACTGTTAATAGCCGCTTCTTTCAATTGATAGCCGGTAATTACACCATCTTTAACAGAAGCCTTTATTCTATATTTTATAGCAGGACGATAAATTCCGTCGGTCATGTCATCTTCTCTAGAGAAAACTACTTTAACTGGTAATTTTGAAAGATTGGCAATTTGTGCTGCTTCTACGGCAAAATCGCCGTACAACCGTCTGCCAAAACCGCCGCCCATTCTCGTCATTTCTAAATGAACGTCTTCAAAAGGACGTTCTAATTTTGCTGCTATCCCTTTCGCTGTACCTTCTGGAGTTTGAATGGGCCCTACTAAATGAATTTTTTCAGCAGTAACGTGAGCAAAAAAGTTCATCGGTTCCATACAATTGTGTGGTAAAAAGGGAGACTCGTAAGTGCGCTCTAAAACCATATCTGCTCCTGCAAATGCCTTGGTGATATCACCATCCTTACGAAGGGTCTTAAAGGAATTTCCATCGAGTAAATTCATTAATAAGCGGTCGTGATCTTCAGTACTTTCTAAATTTGTATCGGTTATCCATTCTGCTTTAAGTGCCTTTTTCGCCTTCATCGCAGTCCAAGTATCTTTGGCTATCACCGCTATTTTATCATCAAAAGAAATCACATCTAGAACCCCCGTAATGGCGCTGGCTTCTTCAGCGTCAAAAGAGGCTAATTTTTGACCAAAAGCGGGTGGTCTCAATACGGAAGCATATACCATTCCCTCAGTCTTATAATCTAGACCAAATAGTGGTTTGCCTGTAATAATTTTATCTATATCAACGTTTCTTGCATCCGTTCCAATGATTTTAAAGTCTGCAACATCTTTCAAGGCCACATTATCAGGAACTTCTAATTGTGCCGCTTCTTTGACAACATCACCATAGCCTAATGTTTCTCCTTTTCCATTTGTAATAACACCTTCATTGGTAGTACATTCACTGGCATCCACACCCCATTTTGCAGCGGCGGCATTGATCAACATTTGGCGAGCAGTAGCTCCTGTTTGCCTAAAAGGCTCCCATGCTAGGCGAATGGAATTACTTCCACCTGCATATTGATTTTTGTAATTATCAGTATCTAATAGTCCTTGTTGTACAAACACCTTATCCCAGGCAACATCTAACTCTTCTGCTATAAGCATAGGCATAGCGGTTTTTACGCCTTGCCCAATTTCTGGATTGGGAGAAAATAAAGTGACCATGCCATTATCTGCAATTTTTATAAAGGCGTTAAAATCATTGAAATTTAATTTTGAAATATCAATAGGCGGAGTCACATTGTCTTTACAAGCTGTAAAAAAATTAAACCCTATTAACAATCCACCACTAGCTAAACTTGATGTTCTTATAAATGCTCTTCTATTAAAACGTATTGAGGACGACATAGTACTTTTTTTTAAGTTGAAATATTAAACCATTTTCTTAGCTGCTACTGCAACCGCTTGATGTATTCTGGTGTAGGCCGCACAACGGCAAATATTGCCATGCATGGCATTTTTTATTTCTTGTTCTGTTGGAGACGTATTGGTTTTTAAAAATGCTGCTGCCGTCATCATTTGTCCTGATTGACAATACCCGCATTGTGGAACGTCAACTTCTTTCCATGCTTCTTGAACAGGATGCGAACCATCTTCTGATAAACCTTCAATGGTCGTGACTTCTTTACCATCTACTTGTGCCATAGTAATACTACAACTACGAACGGCGGTCCCATCTAAATGTACGGTACAAGAACCGCATTGCGCAATTCCACAACCATATTTAGTACCTACAAGATCTAAATGATCACGTAAAACCCATAATAAGGGAGCATCTTCACTAGCTTCAACGCTGGTAGTTTTACCGTTTAAACTCAAGGTGTATGTTGGCATGATTTCGTTTTTTTATTAAGAATATACTATTTAGCCTTAGCAAGATATTGAAAATATTTAGGAAATTATGACTTCTTTACTACAAATTGCTATGCTTTAACATTAAACTTTAATCTAGAAAGATAAAAATAGCCCTAGTATTAACATTGTTTAACATTTTTTATTCAAAACAATTATAATTTTGTTTTAAAATAAGCGTTTAACGCTTGAACTATTAAATAGATGAAAATGAAATTAAATATGAAATCGCTCTTATATGCTTTAAGCTTTATTTTTCTTGTTTCCTGTGGAAACGCTGAGGATGATGTTTTTTTTAACGGAGGAGGAAATACAACAGGCACTGACTTGGGGCAAGGAAAACCTGTAGATAAATGTCTAGATTTAGGCACCAACCAACTTACACTATCGATACAAGATCAATTTACGACCTTACCTGGCAAGGTATCGGTCTTTTTTAGGGTATCAGATACCGAGGGCAATCCTATATCTGGATTAACGGCAAGCCAATTTACGATCTATGAGCAAGGAAGAAACGATGCTTGTTTCAATAGAATTTCTACTTCTGAGTCCAAAGAAAGAATATCTCCAAATGCACAGATTTTTAATAATAATACCTTATTAGTTTTAGATTTAAGTAATAGTGTATTGAGTAGTAGTTTACAGGAATTAAAAACAGCCTCAGTAAGTTTTATCAATAACGTGATGCCCACCACCGAAAGCCCTGCGGTTAAAATGGCCATTTATTGGTTTGACGGGGAAAACAAATTACACTTATTAAATGCCCTTACGTCTTCCAAAGATCAGTTAGTTTCTGCTATCAACGGCATTACGGATACTATAAGTAAAGATCCTTCCACAGATTTATACGGTGCAGTGATTAAAGCTACGGATATTGCTGAAAAATTAATTAATGAAACCAAAAATAGAGACCTGATTAGTGCAGCATCCGTTGTTATTTTTACAGATGGTACAGATCAGGCTTCACGTTTTACCGAAAAAGCAGCTTTAGATAAAGTAAAAAACGCAAACTTAAATATATCGTTCTTTAGTATTGGTTTAGGTGGTGAAATTAATACTGATGTTTTAAAAAGTATTGGAAAAACAGCAAGTGTTTTTGCAGGGAACAAGGCAGAATTAGAAACTACCTTTAATAATATTTCCCAATTGGTTTCTCAACGTGCTAACAGCTTTTATCTTTTTGAATACTGCAGTCCTAAACGCGACGGTAGTGGTGATAATAATTTAGTTATCGAGGTCAACGCCAATGGAAAGAAGGGTGCGGTTCAAACGAAGTTTAGTGCCAATGGTTTTACGGGTGGTTGCGAATAAACCATTTTTTAGTACTTCCTACAAAAGGCTATTCTCACGAATAGCCTTTTTTTGTAGTTGAACGTCTTTTTTTGTCATTTCATCGTAAATAGTCTTAGAGAATATCTAAAATTTGAAATTATTTAAAATTAAAAACATGAAAAGATTATCAATTATTGCTACCGTAAGCCTAGTCGTATTTAGCTCTTGTGTATCCAAGAAAAAATACGTGGCATTAGAGTCTGACTTAAATGACACTAAAAGTAGATTAACGAAGACTCAAGTTGAAAAAGAAGATTTAGAGTCAAAAATGGCTAAAATTGAGGCACGAGTAGCTGACTACAATGAAAAAATCAACTCTTTAAAAGAAATTAATGACAATCAACTCACTTCTGTTAATGATGTTGCTGTTATGAGTAATAACACCAAAGAAAAGATGAGAAAAACCTTAAGTAAGGTAGATCCTGCTCTTTTAGCCAATGCGACTACTTCAGAGGATTCGATTAATGTTGCTATATCGTACAATCTTAAAAAGTCTATTGCTGATGACGAAGACGATGTCAATATCAATATTGACAAAACAGTAGTGATGATTAATATATCGGATAAATTACTTTTCAATAGCGGAAGTTACCAGTTAAGTACAAAGGCAAACACCATTCTTCAGAAGATTGCAGAAGTCATTAATTCTGAGCCTAGTATGGAAGTTATGGTTGAAGGCCACACAGATGCCAAAACCATTAGTACAGCCATGTTTCAAGACAATTGGGATTTAAGTGTCAAAAGAGCTACCTCTGTAGTGCGTTTGCTTCAAAATAAATACAATGTTGCGCCAGAAAAAATGATTGCCGCAGGACGAAGTAGTTATATGCCTTTAGTTGAAAACGATTCTAAAGAAAATAGGTCTAAGAATAGAAGAACTAAAATTGTTATTATTCCTAATTTAGATAAGTTTTTTGCCTTATTAGATTCTGATACTTTATAAAAACAAGGAAAAAAAATGCTAAAACAGGACTGCTAAATTGCAGTCCTGTTTTTTTTTATACCAACACAGAAATAAAATAAACTGTTTTAAGTAGGGTTTTTAGCCTTTAAATTGTTATATTAGAAAGGAACCCTAAATCTTTTTTAAGAACATAACCATCCAAAACCGCTATAGAAGAACATTTAAAATTGTGAGTTATGTATGTCATGAATCAAATTATAGAACAAAGTGCACTACAAGGAATGCCTTCTTGGTTAAAGGCCCTTGCCATCGCCATTTTACTTAGCGTTATTAGTTTAATACTAATTACCTTGATTATGCTATTAAAAGATGGCGCCACAACAGTCGTCAACTATGGTTACCTGTACAATAATTAATTTTTACTTTAAAATTAATGCATTTTTAAAAAAACCTCCTTCACCTTCTTCATCCAATAAATGGATAAGAAATCCATTCACCACAGCATATTCTAATACGCCATTTTTTTCTAAGAAAAATGTAGGGTTGATACCGACATTTAAGCGCAAATTTTCAACTGCTTTAAATTTTGTGGGTACCATATGTAATGGCAATGGAGAAGCTACTACATCTTTCGGTATTGTTTCAACAGGAATATATACAAAACCTTCCTTTAAAAGTTGCATCGCATCAAGTTGAAAGAAGTCTGTACTTGTTTTTAAAACTGTGGGGTAAACTTTTCCCGCTTTTGCGGTATATCCTTTTGCATTAAAGGTATCGTACCCGTAAAAGGTAGATAAATCGCCTTGATCAGAAATTGTACTTCGATACCAAAAATCGGCATTTCCTTTTTTATCTACTTCATTCCTATGAATTCCTACATCTAGTGTATAGGTTTCACCTAATAAAGAATAACTCAAATCTTCAATTTTTAAATCGAATAATTTTCTATCATTCTCTGGAATTTTTTCGTAATCAACAATATCAATGTTTTTATAACCCTCGTTTGAAATGGTATAAATAGCAGATAAAATTGAAACATAATTTAATTTTCTAATTTCTTGTTTTTCAGCATCTCTATAGAAACCTCCTGATTCAATTAAAATAGCACTTGTCCCCCATTTTTGAATATTATCTCCAAAAGCTCTGGGTTCAAAATCATCATTGTACCTGCCCACTTGCCCAGGTGCATATTTTTGAATAATGCGATTCATAAAAACAATAATTTTCATCGCATTACCCCGCACCTCATTAATATCTTTTTCATAATTAAATGCCGGTGCTAAATAAGAAACCGTCGCGGGTTTATTTGTGTTTTCCGCGTTGTAGTAGGTACTTTGATCGTGCAAATTAAATCCGAAATCAGCATCTAAACTATCACGAACCCTTTTTAAGGTTCTTCCTTCGGGAGATTGTAAATCAAGAGCATCACGATTAATATCAATACCTAAGGTATTTCTTCTGGTAAATATTTCGGCTCCGTCAGGATTTAACATAGGTAAAAAATGAAGCGTTACACTGCTTAATATGTCTTCCTTTTCGGTCTTAAAATCATCACTTTCTAGAAAATTTAAAATATCGAAAATAGCCTGAGTCGCGGTTGGTTCATCACCATGCATTTGGGACCATAGAAAAACACTAGTAGCACCAGAACCAACACTGATTAAGGATAATGAACGCCCTTCAATAGAGGTACCAACGTTTTGAACTGTATACCCTTCCTTAGTTTTAAATTGTTGTATTAAGGCTTGAATATCATTATGCTTTATCCTTCTTTTATTTAAAGTTGGTTCTTTAAATTTATCGTAGGTATCATATAGCGCAGAAGTGATATCACTTTTTGGATCGGCAGAAATTACCTTTTCTTGACATGATAGACTTGTTATGACGGTCAAGGTTAAAATGAATACTATTTTTTTCATGGTATTTTAAGTTTTGTTTTGTGGAGTTACAGTGGGGCTTTTGTTTTTTACCTGCACTTTTTAAAGAGCAGCTTAGGTGTTTGAGAAAAGGTTGGTCATGAGTTTTTGAATTTTTTGAGCTAAAAAAATAAAGCACAAACCTATCCATTAAAATCTGGATTTTATAAACTTAGCTTAGCGTCTTTTACATCACATCAGAGCGGCCTCTACAAGTTTAATTTGTTGGCACTGGCCTAAACTTTAATTTTTTAGTAGCCTTGCGAACTTTTTCCATAAATTCTTCTCCTGGATCTGTTTTGGTAGTTCTATAGCTCTCATTTTTTTCTAACCAGAGTTCGTGTCCCTCAAAATTAATGTATTCATAATGACCTATCAAATACTCAATATCATATTTCGAATTTAAATAGTTCACAAGTTTAATATTTGCTTTTAATTGGGCCTTGGTTAGAGGAGTATCTTCAGTGCCTCCAACATTTTCTATGCCGATAGCGGAATGATTTAAACCAATTACGTGACGTGCCATATGCGTTTCTGGCATCAATCTATAAATAGTACCATCTTGACCAACTAAAAAATGAGACGACACATTAAGCCCACTAACATTTTCTAGATCAGGTCGCCAGTTTGGTAATTTTGTTTCATAAAAAGCTTCATAGGAGTTTTCAAGGCTAGCAATTGCTGTCCAATGTAACACGATCATTTTAGGAACAATTTCTATATGATCTTGAGTAATCCCATACCTATTCAATAAATAGTCTTGGGTTAATTGTTCTCTTTCTTCATTGAAAATAATGGGTTTATCCACAATACTTTTTTGTATTCCGCAAGATGTTATTAAAACAAATAGTACTAAATAAATGGCTGATTTATGCATAATTTAATCTTTTCATATCGGTTCCTATAGCTAAAAAAGAAGAGCTAATTTAAACAATTTTAGTTCCTAAAAAATAGCAAAATAGCTTCATAATTATAGATTTTATGGTGGCGTAACTTTGTGCCAAAATACACGAACTAAAGGCGCTAAAGGCGCTGCTTTCTACTTATATAGGGCCGGTGTTTAGAAATTCTATTTTATTTTTTAGAAGGCTCTACGGTACTAGAATCTTTGTCTTTTAAATAAAAAATAGTGAGTTTTTTTCTTCCCCATTCTCTGGCCCTTTTTTTATCCTTTCCCATGTAAACATCAATTTTGTTTCGATGTCTAAAGTGCATTTTATCTTTCACAAGAAAAGTATCAGGAAAGGTATCAATCCTAACCATGGTATTGTAGGCTAATCCATTTCTCATTAAATCACGAGAAACAGCGATAACTTTCATACCCGGCCTAAGGGTATCTCCCCAAGCGGCAATTGAAGGGTTTATTGCTGTGGTTTGTGAAGGCAATGAATTATACGCCGTCACTGTGACCTTTAGGGATTGCCAATCGTGAAGGTCTAATTTTTGTTTTTCTTGCTCCGCACAACTGATACCAAAAATAAGCCAGAGAATAGCAGCAAAAAATTTAATAAATCCTTTAGAAAGATTACGTACCATACCATCTAAAGTACGTTATTTTAATCTATTAGAAAAAAAGCTTTTGTAGATTTCATTTTGGCGAATTGAGTATATTTATCAAAATAAAAAATACGGATTAATGAAAATTATTAAAAGATTACTACTTATACTTGTTATTGCAGTCGCGATTATCGCCTATTTTAATTATCCCAAGCTCAATTTAATCTCAGGTTTTGCCTCTAAAAATATGGCTTCCAGCGTATTTATTGCCGATAGGAGTCCCGAGGCTGTTCGCGATGCCGATAATGATATCCCATTAGTGAAATTAGCAGAAGTAACTGTTTCTGAGAATAGTGCTACAGGCAGTGTTTACGGACTAATGGAACGCAAAAGTATGTACCGTGAAGGATTAGGTTGTGTACTTGTTAACGAAGATTTTGATAGCACAGCGCCCTATTTAAGACCCAATAGAAATATTTTTAAGAACGACTTAGATTTTCCCTATGGCGATACAATGCCTAAAGATACCATCTACGACAATGTAAACTACCCTAAACTAACAGCTGCTATTGCCAATAGTTTTTCTGATCCGGAAATTAAAAAAACAAGAACGGTTCTGGTATATCATAAAAACCGCATTATAGGAGAAAAATATTTAAACGGATTTGATAAAAACACACCCATTCTAGGTTGGTCTGCGACTAAAAGTATAATGGCAACACTTTATGGCATTTTAGAATATCAAGGCCGTATAGATTTAAATAGTCCGGCGCCAATACCGGCATGGCAAAATGACGAACGCAAAAACATCACGTTAAATCATTTACTTCGAATGCAAAGCGGATTGGCCTGGGAGGAAGATTACACTAAAATTTCTGATGTCACGAAAATGCTATTTTTAGCGACAGATATGACTACGGCACAAGCCGACAAAGAAGCCATAGCAAAACCAACGGAGGTATGGAATTATTCTTCCGGCACCTCTAATTTATTGACTGGCATTTTAAGAAAACAATTCAAAACAACTCAGGAATACTTAGATTTTCCATATGCGCAATTCATTGATAAAATTGGAATGCATTCTATGCTGCTGGAAGCCGATATGGCGGGTAATTATGTAGGCTCGTCTTATGCTTGGGCCAGCACACGTGATTGGGCTAAATTTGGAATCCTTTACTTAAATAAAGGTCAGTGGAATGGCAAACAGTTATTTGACGAAAAATGGCTGAAGTACATCACCACGCCTACGGCACATTCTAAAGGCACCTATGGAGGTCATTTTTGGTTAAATGCTGAAGGTAAATACCCTGATGTACCTAGAGATATGTTTTCTGCAAATGGTTTTCAAGGGCAGCGTATTTTTATTATTCCCTCTAAAGATTTAGTCATCGTTAGAACCGGACTCTCTGAAGAACCCGAGTTCGATATGAATACTTTTTTAAGTGAAATTATCAGCGCTATTGATTAAAAGATACTGAATACCAGTATAGTTCATGCTATGTAAAACTAGCATCATGACGTTATTTGTTTCTTGAAAAGCAAGAGCCATTTCATTGTACGATGAAATTTTTATACCTCTACTTGTTGAATAGCTGAAGGAATCACTCTGGGAAATATCAAAATTTATAGAATAAACCACATATATGAGCTACTTCACAACAATAGTTTCGTAATGAAAAGTGTCCTGTTTAAATTTACAATGTAATAAAAAAGAAGTTAGTTTTTCATTTTCATATAGTGTTCTCGTAAAAAGAGCTTTATCTACTAGATAAAGCTCTTTTTTTATTCAACAACCAAAAATATTGGTCTTTACCTGGTTGAGGCTATTTTAAAAATTTAGGCCAAAGTAAAAATTTCTGCATTGGCCATAAATGAATCTTGCATCCGCTCCATGCGATTATCAAATTGCGTAGAAAAAACTACATATTGACATTTTTCTAAACTCTCTGGTGTTCTCAAGAGATCCGAGAAGGTACTAGCTTTTGATAAAAACTCAGCATCTTCTACCATAAAAAGCTTTAGCTTTCCTAAATTAATACTATTTAAGTAAAAAATCTTATTTAATCTTTTAGGAGTAGCGATGACCACATCTACTCCGTCGTAGATATCGGCACGCTGATCTTCTATATTTTGCTCATCATAGGCACAATACACCCGAATAGACATTCTTTTAGTGTATTTCTCAAATTCTGCCGCTAAAGTTAAGGCCGCTTTTTTGTCTTTTACAAAAATTAAAGCCCTCGGCGCATCTTCAAATTCTTTGCATTCTAATTTTTGAAGGGTAGCAATGATAATTGCGGTAGTTTTTCCCGCATTTTCTGGTGCAATCCCAAAAATACTAGCACCACCTTTAATTTTTGACAATACACCTTTTTGAAAAGCCGTATAGCTTGTAATTTGGTGCTCTGACAAAGCCTCTTTTAGTTCTGGTTGTAATTTTTTATACGACATAAATAATTTAATTCAGTGGGTTCAGTCATGATCAATAGCATTAAATTGACTTTTACCACAACTTTTAGGATGTTGACAACAATTGTTTTAAACTATTGTGTTGCTTGAGTACCTTTACTATGTATTAAAAAAGAATAATAGTTTTTCATTTTCATATAGTGTTCTCGTAAAAGGCCTAATCTTAATTGATTAGGTCTTTTTTTATGAACAGTTATCTGTAATAGATAGATAACCCATTAAAGTGTACAAAATGGATCACCGTATTCGTTTAGCCTAGGGAATCCATTTATTTTTTCCAAAATCTGGTTTGCGTTTTTCTAAAAATGCATTTCTACCTTCTTTTGCTTCCTCGGTCATATAGGCCAATCGTGTGGCTTCACCTGCGAAAACTTGCTGCCCAACCATACCATCATCGGTTAAATTCATAGCAAACTTTAACATTTTTATAGAGGTCGGAGATTTTGCTAGAATTTCTTGAGCCCATTCATAGGCCGTATCTTCTAATTTGTCATGTGGAATCACTGCGTTGACCATCCCCATTTCAAAGGCTTCTTGTGCCGAATAATTTCGGCCCAAAAAGAAAATTTCCCTTGCTTTTTTCTGCCCCACCATTTTTGCTAAGTACGCAGAACCATAACCGCCATCAAAACTTGTAACATCCGCGTCGGTTTGCTTAAAAATAGCGTGTTCTTTGCTCGCTAGGGTTAAATCGCACACCACATGTAAACTATGCCCGCCCCCAACGGCCCAACCTGGAACCACCGCAATTACAGCTTTAGGCATAAACCGTATTAAGCGTTGTACTTCTAAAATATTTAAGCGATGCATACCGTCTTCCCCAACATAACCTTGGTGTCCCCTAGCCTTCTGATCTCCACCGCTACAAAATGAATAAATACCATCTTTTGTAGACGGACCTTCTGCGGAAAGTAAAACAACGCCAATGGAAGTATCCTCCTGTGCATCGTAAAAGGCTTGGTATAATTCGCTCGTTGTTTTAGGCCTAAAAGCATTTCGAATATTTGGTCTATTAAAAGCAATCCGGGCTACGCCATCACACTTTTTATAGGTAATATCTTCGAATTCTTTTACCGTTTGCCAGGCTATTTTTTTCATTTAAGGACGAGTTTTATTTCAATAGTTAAAGCTGTTATCAACTTAGGTATGTAAAGGTAAACAAGTGAAAGTGCAAGTGCAAGAGCAAATGCCAAATTCACTTTAAACAAAAGAATTAGGAATAGACAGGTTAAATTAATTTTAAGTCTTTGGTATAGGTAGGTGTGCTAAGGACAAATAGTTTGCTTGCACAAAGCCTTAAATTTAGTTTAGGGTGCCAATCGCTCTATTTTCCAATCCATGTCTTTTAAGGTATACCTAATACGATCATGCAAACGATTAGGTCGCCCCTGCCAAAATTCTATAGAAACAGGTTTAACAATAAACCCTCCCCAAAAATCAGGGCGCGTTATTTCTTTAGATGCATAGGCTAGCTCTAATGCTTTTAGTTTAGATTCTAAAACTTCTCTCGAAGCAATAACACTGCTTTGGTTAGATACGATAGCACCTAGTTTACTGCCGTCTGGCCTAGATTCGAAATACCCATCAGATAAGTTTTTAGAAATTTTTTCTGCTTTTCCTTTAATGATGACCTGACGTTCCATATGGGGCCAGAAAAAAGAAATACAAACATTGGGGTTATGGGCAATAGCTTTTCCCTTTTCACTTTCGTAATTGGTATAAAAAATAAAACCTTCATAGGTATATTTTTTAAGCAAAACCACTCTACTCTTTGGAAATCCATCAAGTCCAATGGTCGAAATGGTCATAGCATTGGGTTCATCAACCCCTTCTGAAGCTTCAGTTTCATAAAACCATTTTTGAAAAAGTTGCATAGGGTTATCCCCTATGTTTGATTCTATAAGTTCACTTTTGTCATAGGTTTTCCTATAATTGCTTAAATCTTTTTGCATAATTCATCCGATAAAGAACAGGTAACAAAGTTCAACAAAAGATAGCTAAACAAGAAGTGTTTCATACAAATTCTCTTGTAAAGAGTACATTTTATGAAAAATCGAAAAGCTTACCATCATCTGCTAAAAGTACGCTATCAAATATTTCGACAGCCTCCTCTTTGAAAAGGTCTATAGATGCATAGCGCGTAGAATAATGCCCTAATATTAACTGGCCAACATTCGCTTGTTTCGCAATTAATGCCGCTTGTTTAGCCGTAGAATGTTTTGTTTTTGGCGCTAAGTCTTTTTGGGATTCTAAAAAAGTAGCCTCATGGTATAGTACATCCACCTCGGCTATTAGAGGAACTATATCTGGTTTATATGCTGTATCACTACAAAATGCATAACTCTTAGGCTTGGGAGGATCAAAGGTTAAGGCCTCATTTTTTATTGTTCTGCCATCGTCCAAAACAATATCTTTTCCGTTTTTTATATTTTGAAAATAACATTTTTCAATGCCATAGGCGTTTACGATATCAATATCTAATGTTCTAGGAGCTAATTTTTCCCTAAATAAAAATCCGTTCGTATACACCCTATGGGACAATGGAATAGTGGAAACACTCACCTTATCATCTTCATAAATTAACACTGACTTTTTACTGGTTAATTCGTGGAAAACGAGCTTATAATTGGTGTACGAGTTTCCTAATTTCAATAATAAGAGAATGGCTTCCTCAATACCTTTTGGGCCATAAATATGCATTTCCGCATCTCTACCTAGTAGGCGGAAGGTAGAAATTAGCCCTGGCAATCCAAAAAAATGATCCCCATGTAAATGTGAAATAAAAATATGATTGATTCTTGAAAAACGAATTTTATGCTTTCGTAACTGTACTTGAGTGCCTTCACCACAATCAATTAAAAACATATGGTTTTTAATTTCAAGTACCTGAGCGGTAGGGTTTGTAAGTGTGCGCGGTGTTGCCGCATAGCAACCAAGTATGGTTAATTTCATGAAGTAATTAAAAAATGAAAATTAAAAATTGAAAACTAAGTTAATTTAAACTTGATTTTGAGGTTTTTACAATTGAAGCCAGTAATTTTATGATTTGAGTACAATGGTCGACTAGTCTATTAAATATACTTTCCTCCAAATAATCTGATTGATAGAGCAATTCCAACCAATATCTGGTCTCATTAGCTTCTTTTAAGCCTATCATCATTTTATGAACAAAGTCTTTTTTACTTTCAGCGTGCTCAGCTTCACGTACCATAGCGCCAATACTTGTTCTTGAGCGAATTAATTGCTTTGTTAGAATATATTTTTTTTCTTCATTTTAAATATTTTTAACCACTTCAATAATAGCTAAAGCAAAATCAAAACTTTTTTCACCTACTATATTTCGCTTAGTATTTTCTATTTTTCCTTTTCCATTTTCCGATTCAATTTTTCATTTTGAATTTTCAATTAAAGTCCAAGGTCCCGTTCAATTTCCTCCATTTCAATAATGTCTTTGGCCTCTTGAATGCTTGGCGCCAAACTAATTTCATCAGGCACATCATCATACGAGACAATTTCCGTTACTAATACCAAAGATTTATTTGCTTTTTTATGCTTATTTGAGAGTTCTAAAAATTCTAAAATATCATTCTTAGTTAGTTTGGAAAATGAGAAAAGATTAATAATCAAATGATCATTTTTGATCTTATTATAACCATCATTCAAATTTTCTATAAAAATTTTTATCGTTGCTTTTTCTTGGTGAACAATCGTCGTTGTTCCATCTGAGTCAAAAATCATACGTTTCTATTTTATTTTTGAAGCTAATAAATAAATAACTGCCATGCGAATTGCAACACCGTTTTCTACTTGATTTAAGATAATAGATTGTTTGGAATCTGCAACATCACTGGTAATTTCTACACCTCTATTGATAGGACCAGGATGCATGATCACAATTTCTTTGTCCAGACTATCTAATATTTTTTTTGTGACCCCATATTGCTGCGTATATTCTCTGGTCGTTGGAAAGTAGCTAATATCTAAGCGTTCATTTTGAATGCGAAGCATGTTGGCTACATCGCACCAGAGTAATGCCTTTTTAAGATTCGGTTCTACCGTGACCCCTAAAGATTCTATGTGCTTAGGTATTAATGTTTTGGGGCCACATACTTTTACATTAGCTCCCTGTAATTTTAAAGCAAAAATATTAGATAAAGCCACTCTAGAATGAAGAATATCCCCAACAATAACTACATTCTTTCCTTGAACACCCCCTAATTTTTCACGTATAGAATACGAATCTAGTAAGGCTTGCGTTGGATGTTCGTGTGCACCATCACCCGCGTTTACAATAGATGCTTTAACATGTTTGGACAGGAAGATGCCTGCACCTGGATTTGGATGCCGCATCACGACCATATCTACTTTCATAGACAGGATATTATTTACAGTATCTATTAAAGTTTCTCCTTTTTTTACCGATGATTGTGAGGCCGAAAAGTTGATAACATCTGCGGATAATCGCTTTTCTGCTAATTCAAAAGATAATTTGGTTCGGGTACTATTCTCGAAAAATATATTAGCGATGGTAATATCACGCAGTGATGGTACTTTTTTAATTGAACGGTTGATGACCTCTTTAAAGTGATCTGCGGTTTCAAAAATAAGCTGAATATCTTGCTCTTTTAGATATTTGATGCCTAACAAGTGTTGCACACTTAACTCGCTCATAGTTGAATTTTCTAGGTATTAGGTACTTCCGTTTTTGTATTCACTAAATATATGGCATCTTCTCCATCATTCTCTTTCCACATCACTTTTACTTTTTCATTATTTATAGCATCGACTTGCCGCCCTCTGTAATTAGGTTGAATCGGCAAATGCCTGCTAAATCTTCTGTCAATTAAGGTGAGAAGTTCTATTTCTAAAGGGCGTCCAAACGATTGTATGGCCGTAAGGGCGGCACGAATACTGCGTCCTGTATACAAAACGTCATCAATAAAGACTACGTTTTTATCCTCTATTAAAAAATTGATGTTGGTTTTGTTCGCCTCCAAGGTTTTATCTCCTCTTCGAAAATCATCGCGATAAAAGGTAATGTCTAAAAACCCTAAGTCGATATGCTTTACACCATATTCTTTTTTCAATATATCGTTTAGGCGTTGTGCCAAAAAAATACCGCGGGGTTGAATCCCGATGAGTACTGTATTCTTAAAATCTAAATGATTCTCTAAAAGCTGACAAGCCAAGCGATGCAGAATAATATGTATCTCTTTAGAAGAAAGCAATAGTTTTTGACTCATACTTCGTGTGTGTGATTACAAAAGTATCAAATTATCTGTTAAAAATTGTTACTAAAGTAATTTTCATTTAAAAGGTTTTGGAATCTAGGGCTAATTATTTTTGGTAAGTTTGGCCAAATCTATTTGTATCAGCGTGACACAAAATACATCAAATAAAATCATTAAAACCCAAGAATTTTGTTTGTTAGACCTTGTATTCTAGTGTGCTCGCTATCCTTTTCAAAAAATAGTACAAAAAAAACCCGAACAAATGAATGTTCGGGTTTTTAAATTAGGATGAAATAAAGGATTAATTCTTTCCTTCCATTTTATCTTTTAAGGCTTGTAAAGCTTCGTTAGCATCCCCTAAAGTTGGTTTTGCTTCATCAGCTTGTGCAGCCGCTTTCTTAACAGCAGCTTTTACATTACGTTGCTCTTCTTCTTTAAATAAAGCAGTATGACTTGCTACAACTCTCTTGAATTCTTTATTGAATTCAATGATTTTAAATTCAGCAGAATCACCTTTCCCTAATTTAGAGCCATCTTCTTTTTCTAGATGACGGGTAGGTACAAATGCTTGTATATCTTCATTAAAATCGATCGTTGCTCCTTTATCCACTACTTCTGCAATCGTTGCCGTATGCGTTGTGTCTAAAGCAAATTCTTTTTCGTACTTATCCCAAGGATTATCAGTAGTTTGTTTGTGACCTAAAGATAATTTACGTCCTTCTACATCTAATTCTAATACTTCAACTTCCAATTTATCACCAACAGTTACAAATTCTGATGGGTGCTTAATTTTCTTAGTCCAAGATAAATCAGAGATATAAATTAAACCGTCAATACCTTCTTCTAATTCTACGAAAACACCAAAGTTAGTAAAGTTACGTACAATACCTTCGTGCTTAGAACCTAAAGGATATTTAGTGGTAATATCAGTCCAAGGATCTGGAGTCATTTGCTTAATACCTAATGACATTTTACGATCTTCACGATCCATTGTCAATACTACAGCTTCAACTTGATCACCAACTTTTACGAAATCTTGAGCAGAACGTAAATGCGTAGACCATGACATTTCAGAAACGTGGATTAAACCTTCTACACCTTCTGCAACTTCAATAAATGCGCCGTAATCAGCAATAACTACTACTTTACCTTTTACTTTGTCACCAATCTTTATTTCATCAGATAAAGCCTCCCATGGGTGCTTTTCTAACTGCTTAAGACCTAATTGAATTCTTGATTTGTTATCATCAAAGTCAAGGATTACCACATTTAATTTTTGATCTAATTCAACAACCTCATTCGGGTGGTTAATTCTAGACCAAGAAAGATCTGTAATGTGTACTAAACCATCAACACCACCTAAATCAATAAACACACCATAAGAAGTAATGTTTTTAACAACACCCTCTAGTACTTGTCCTTTTTCTAGTTGACCAATGATTTCTTTTTTCTGTTCTTCAATATCAGCCTCAATAAGAGCTTTATGAGATACTACTACGTTTTTAAATTCATGGTTGATTTTTACTACCTTGAATTCCATAGTTTTACCTACATACTGATCGTAATCTCTAATTGGCTTCACATCGATCTGAGAACCTGGTAAGAACGCCTCGATTCCGAAAACATCGACAATCATACCTCCTTTAGTTCTACACTTCACAAAACCATTAACGATTTCTTCTTTATCATGAGCAGCATTTACTCTATCCCAAGCCATGATAGTTCTGGCTTTTCTGTGTGATAGTACTAATTGTCCACTTTTATCCTCACGGATATCGATAAGCACCTCAACTTTATCGCCAACTTTTAAGTCTGGATTGTAGCGAAATTCATTCAGTGAAATAACACCTTCAGATTTTGCATTAATGTCGATAATAGCTTCACGGTCTGTAATATAAACTACAGTTCCAGTTACTACTTCTTCATCCATAGTATCCACAAAATTCTCTGCAACTAATGTTTCAAACTCTTGGAGTTTTTTATCATCAACTTGCTCAATACCTTGTTCGTACTTTGTCCAGTTAAAGTTTTCTAAAAATTCTTGAGGATCTTGTACAGGTGCCTGTACTTTTGCTTCAGTAGCTTCTACAGTTACTTCAGCTTCTTTTTTGTCTTCAGCCATTTGCTGATTAATAATTTGTATTTTGCAGCCTTACAAGAGTTCAACTAGTACTACAAAAGAATTATACATTATTTTTTTCTACCTTTTTTCTCTTGTTTCATTTAAAAAGGAGTGCAAAATTAAACATTTTTTATGAGATTACCTACATATTGATTGTCAATAATTTATAAGGTCTTTTCCTATCTATTATTTCTCAATATTTAGTACCTTTAGAAGTAATTATTAATCTTTAAATACAAAAAACAGATGAGCGTAAAAGCTAAATATCAGGGCGTTTTACAATTAGGAGAGCAACTTGGAATTAAGAACGGAGATATCTCAGAGGAGGCTGGAATATTAAAAATTAAAGGTGAAGCCGCAACTCCCTATGAAAAAAATCTTTTATGGGATAAAATTAAAGAACTTGGTGGTGAAAATGCCAAAGACATAAAAGCAAATATCACTGTGACTGATGATGCTGTGTTTCATAGACATATAGTGAAAAGTGGAGATTCTTTAAGTAAAATTGCCAAACATTACTATGGAGATGCCATGAAGTATAAACAAATTTTTGAAGCGAATACCACTATCTTAAAAAATCCAGATGTTATTCATCCAGACCAGGTTTTAGTAATTCCTAACCTGTAAAACACTTTAAAATTCATAAAAAAAAAA